>Ga0207421_10000092_pt1 | contig 98232 bp, 84 predicted proteins | sample SodLakKL_010_SED_4_FD_187542 | JGI IMG/M metagenome (GOLD analysis project Ga0207421, IMG submission 187542) | Alkaline sediment microbial communities from Lake Tanatar, Kulunda Steppe, Russia - 8KL_010_SED (SPAdes) (version 2) | ecosystem: Environmental > Aquatic > Non-marine Saline and... | reverse complement strand
AGGACTTTTTTAAGCGATCCCGCGAACACCGATGTACACTACTTTTAGCAGGGGCCATTTTCAAATCCAACTTTATGGCACTGGCTTGTCCAGGTTGGGTAAGTAATAAGGGGTTGGAAATAGAAAGAGACTGCAAACACTACTTGACATTCCTTCAAATATAAATAGATAATAAAAGGACTAATTTCAGCGTCTTTGCTTGACCCAATTTAGCTTGATGAAAAGGATGTCTCCCATGTTTAAGAATTTGCCTTACACCCAAATTGCATTAATCTTCCTGATACCACTTCTGTTATTAGCTGCAACCAGTTGTAACCAGGAAGAAGAAACCTACGATATACAAACTGATGAAGAGTTCCTGGAGGCGGCAGATAAAGCCGTAGAACGACTTCTTCGGGAGAATAACAAAGAGGTTGTTTATGAGAATCTGTACAAAGCTTTTTCTAATCGCTACTCGGAAACTGAAATAAAGGAATATGTGAAAATAAGGGCAGATGAGGAAAAAGAAATATTCAGCAGCCGGGCAAATATATTGGAACAGCAAATTGAAGAGTTGGAAAAGCGGATAGATGATTATTGGGAACAACTTGAAAACCAGGATGAAGAAGCGGGTATGGAGAAAGTGGAAGAAAAGATTGTGCCCCTGTATGACTGGATAGACAAATTTGCCAGCGAAATGGAAGAAACCGCTGATCACTATCGCATAATCGAACTGGTGGAGGAAAAGAAAAATACTTTGGAAAAAGTGGCAAATATACTGGAGGAGCAATTACAATCGGAAAATCCCGGTTTTAACAGGGACAGCCTGCAAAAAAGGGATCTGCTAAATTATTACTATAAAATTGAATATCTTCTTGAAAAAGGCAGCAGGATTTCTGCTGGTTATGCCCAGGTTACCGGTGAAAACCACATCAGTGACCAGGTTCTTTATGACGAGTTGAATAAGAAACTAATCCCGGAAAGTGAAACATTGCTGGAAGAATCAAAAAGAGTCGAAGTGGAAAACGACGAAATTAAAAAACTCCATGATAATTATAATCAAGGGTGGAAACTCCAGCTGGAGGGATTTAAACTCTTGTCCAAAGCCCTGAATGAAAAAGACGATGATATAATAAAACAGGCTGACGAATTAATCGAAGAAGGCGCTTTCTTAAGAAAAAACTATCTGGAGAAATTAAACCATAAGATTTATGAATAAACAGAAGGAATAGTCCCCACCCTTAAAGAAAGTAAAAGCAACAAATAATTTAAGAAAGGTTGGTTAATATGGGGTTTGCTCTGTCTAAATTACAACTGAAGAGTCCTGCCTTTGAATTTCGTGATAAGATTCCGCAAAAACACACCGGTGAGGGACAAGATATTTCACCTGCCCTTGAATGGACAAATGTACCTGATGGCACCCGTTCCTGGGCCTTGATCTGCCATGATCCGGATGCTCCGTTGCTATCTCAGGGCAGCTACGGTTTTGTCCATTGGGTCCTTTATAACATACCTGGTTCAGTTACCAGTTTACCGGAAGGAACTGCCGATTACACCAGCGGGCTTAACGATGCCCAAAAAGAGGGTTACATAGGACCCATGCCTCCCGAAGGCCACGGGACCCATCATTATTTCTTCTGGGTTTTAACTCTAAATAAAGAACTCAACCTAAAACCCGGCCTAACCCTCTGGCAATTGCTCGAGCAAATCGAACCGTACGTAATCGGGATGAACCGTCTTGTGGGCATATATGAAAGATGACATGCCCTTAATAGAAATAGGGGGATTGTGGCAATTATGTTTCATTAATATGAAACGGATTCTCGCATTTTTCTTTTACCCGGACAAGCCTGTTCCGGCAAAGTTGATTTTAAAATAAAACCTCTTTAACTCCCGGCTCAACAGCGTTAGCGGGATCGCTAAAAAAGTCCTGTCAAAAATGCGCAGGATTTCGTAAGTAGGGGCCCAAATTTTAGACCTGTTTATTCGAAAAAAGAGTGCAGCTCTTCCACTGTATGATCAGGCTAAAAGCGTTTACTTGCATGGTAATGCAACAGCTGGCTGTACTTTTATCCTTACAATCATTTGTGCCAGTACTCGTTAAGTAATTTTTGCAAATCATCCCCATATAATACCCTTTATGATGACTATTAATAACAGGAATAAGGGCTTTCATGCTAAAGAGTTAACCCGTAATTTACTCTTTTTTCACCTTGCTTCCATGCTTTTTAGCGATATTTTTTTTTATAAAAATCTTGTAAAGTATAGTTGACCATGAAATAGCTGCTGATAGAAAAGTTTTATAAGCAATAAAAATATATAAATTTGCCGGTGTTACTGTGCCGTTTAAAACACAGTTCACTGGTTTAAAAATCGCTATCATGCTCACTGCAGGCCCTTATTTAACATAACAATTACTATATATAGCTTAAACCTACATTCTTTTCCGACAAGGCCACATTAAGCAGTTTCATTTGGGGTGTTCCAGGCAGAATTTAGGGCAAACTTAAACAAGCTTTTTGGATCAGGCCCGGTATAGTCTTCTTTAGCATATAATCAGGACTGTAACTTGTGCTCAATAAGCGGTGCTCCGGTTTAAAAGCTTGATTCAAAATGATTATTGGATTATTTAAGGAAAAACATACCTAAGAGGTGTTAAAAATGAGGTACGCAGAGGCAGGCTACAATTTAGAAATTGATTTGTCAAGCGGAAACATTGAAAAAGTAGAAACTGATCCGGAATTAACCAGACTCTATCTGGGAGGTCTTGGTACCAACGCCAAAATATTATGGGATCGGGTTCCTCCTGATGTTGAACCTTTTTCTCCTGATAACCTGCTAATATTTAGCACCGGGCTGTTATGTGGCACACCGGCTGTTGGTGCAAACCGGACTATTGTTTCTACCTATTCTCCACAGACTTTGTTTATGGCATTTTCCATGATGGGAGGCTTTTTAGCGCCTGAATTGAAATATGCCGGTTATGACAAGGTAATTTTTCGTGGCAAATCGCCTAAGCTGGTTTACCTGTGGATAAACAACGACCAGGTAGAAATCCGTGATGCTTCTCATTTAAAGGGTAAAGGGGCTGTTGAAACTGAAAAGCTCATTCGCGAAGAGTTGCATGACGAGGATGTACAGGTCGCTTCTATCGGCCTGGCCGGTGAAAACAGGGTCTATATGGCTTCCATCGAGCATAGCAGGTCCAGTGCCAGCCGGCTCGGAATTGGCGCAGTTATGGGAGACAAAGGTTTAAAAGCGATCGCTGTACGTGGAACCAAAGATGTCAACATTGCCCGGCCAGCTGAATTAATCGAGTTTTGCCATGATATTCTTGAATACATACCGGAGCGTGACAGTAATCCAGTCCCGGGGGTTATGCCTATTTTAGCCGGACTGGGATCACCGAAAGAAATGTTGATCCATGATGAGAAATGGCATACCGAAAATTTCCTCTGGGGAAATGCCCGCACCAGGATAAAAGATTACTGGAACAAGGAAGTCGAAGAAAAATGGAAAGAGACGCAAGAAAGTGTGCGCAAACGGTTAATCAGCTGCTATAACTGCCCGATGAAATGCGGTGCGATTATTTCAGTCCCCGGTCTTTCAACATACATGATGAAATGCTTTTCCAAGCTTACCTATACGATGGCGGCCTATTCAGACCTGGATTTTGGTTTTAAAATCGCCCAACGGGCAACCGAATATGGCGTGGACGGATTCTCAACCCCGCAGGTTATGGCCTTCGCGATCGAGCTTCATGAAGCGGGTATCCTCACTGATAAAGACTTGGAAGGAATCCCGTCCGATAATGAGGGAAAATTTTACTGGTTGCTTGACAGGATTGTTCGGCGGGAAGGAATTGGCGATGTTTTGGCCGATGGCGTCTATTGGGCGGCCCGTCAAATTGGCAAGGGGGCGGAAGAATATGACCATAACACCATCAAAAAACATGAGCAGCTACCAATCAAGCTGTCAATGCTTAACCCAATTTATTTCCTCATGTGGGCCACCGGCGAAAAGGTAAACATTACCCAGATTGAAGGCAATTTCCCGCAGGCGCCTTTTCCAACGCGCGAGGAAAGAGAAGAATTCGTCAAGGACTGGGTTCAAGTACCCAGTGAAAGGCTTAAAGAAATCTTTTTGAACTGGGAACTGCGCGGAGAAAATTCATTTCCATATTATCCACCCGTTGACGCAGTTTGCGAAATTGTTGACTGGCAGGAAACAATGCACTACATTGATGATGCCCTTGGAATGTGTGCCGGGTTGTCATCATTTCCCCTCAAACCCCCCTACCATATACATAACTTCCCCACCTTAATCTCTGCGGCGACCGGAATTGAATTTGATAAGGATGAATTATGGAAAATAGCCAAGCGGAACAGAACATTAGTCAGAGCCATAAATGTCAGAAGGGGTCTGAGGAGAAATGATGATCAGCCACCGGAAAACCATTGGAAGAAAAGATTTCCCGAGCTTGAAACTCAGCTCTTAGATGAGTATTACAGGCTTAAAGGATTCAATGAAAACGGTGTTCCTACCAAAGAGTCTCTACATGAACTGGCTATGGATTACGTTGGTGAAGACTTGGAAAAGAGAGGAATCTATAACCATGAGCAAAGCGAAAAAAACAGTTAAGGTAATCAAGATCGACCTTGAACAGTGCAACGGATGCCGGTCATGTGAAATGATCTGCTCCGCATTTCACGCTCAGGAACGATATAGCAGTAATAATCCGGCCAGGTCCCGGATTAGGATGATTCGCAGACCACTGGAAGACATATACCTTCCTGTATATGCGGGAGAGTATACCGCAGCTGAGTGTATGGGCAGGGACAAGTATGTGATTGACGGGAAAGAATACGACGAATGTGACTTTTGCAGGGCTTCCTGCCCCTCAAGGGACGCTTTCAAAGAACCGGACTCCGGCCTTCCTCTCAAATGCGACATGTGTGAAGATGATCCGCCGCAAGAAGAACCCTTGTGTGTGAAGTGGTGCTTATCCGATGCCCTGACTTACGAGGAAAGAGAAGAGGAAGTGGACGAAGAGGAAGAAGAAACCGTGCCGAAAGAGATGGAAAGAGGGTTAAAGTCACTGGCAGACACTTATGGTCTGGATAACCTGATGGATACTATTGCCCGAATGTCAAAAAAAGAATAATTTTACTGTGAAAGAAGGGATTACAACATCGTGGACACTGAAACCCCGATTAAGGAAGTTGTTGAGGAATTAAAAGAATTTGGCGGAGATGCCGTCAAGTTATGCTATCAATGTGGAAAATGCGATACTGTATGTCCCTGGAACAGAGTTATAAACTTTAGTATACGCAAGTTGATCCGGGAGGCAACATTCGGTCTACCGGAAATAGAGTTGGAGGAAGTCTGGCGTTGCACTACCTGTGGGAAGTGCCCCCAGGAATGTCCCAGGGACGTAAAACAGGTAGATGACGTGGTAGCTATGCGCAGGATTGCCACTGAATACGGGGTTGCTCCTCCCCTTCTAAAGCCTGTCCGTTCAGCCAGCGCAAGTCTTGCTGCAGAAGGCAACCCCTTCGTCCAGGAACGATCCGAGAGGGCAGATTGGGCTGAAGGCCTCGATGTTAAGCCATTTGCCGAAGAAATGGAGATTTTGTATTTCCCCTGCTGCTATGTTTGCTATGATCAAAGATTAAAAGAAGTTGCTCAAGCCACAGTTAATATCCTGAACAAAGCGGGAGTAGAATTCGGAATACTGGGAACTCAGGATAATTGCTGTGGAGAAAGTATTCGCAAGACAGGAAATGAGGATGTCTTTAAAAACCTGGCCCGGGAAAATATCAAAACATTTATCGGAAACGGAGTTAAAAAAATCCTTGTTTCGTCACCTCATTGTTACCACACCTTCAAGAACGAATATCCTGAATTCAAGGCAAACTTTGAAATAGTCCATATCTCCCAGTATTTATTAGAACTTATTAATGAGGGGAGGCTGCAGATCAACAAGGAATTTCCGAAGAAAGTAACATACCATGATCCATGTTACCTGGGCCGGCATAACGGCATATACGAAGAACCGCGGGAAATTTTAAAAAAGATCCCCGGGCTGGAATTAAGTGAAATGCCCGATTCGCGGGAAGACAGCCTCTGCTGCGGTATGGGGGGAGGCAGGATTTGGATCGATACTAAAATGCACGAGAGATTCTCCAACCTGAGGACAGAGCAAGCTATTGAGCTTGAAGCTGACGTTCTGAGCACCTCCTGCCCCTATTGCATTGATGCACTCGAGGAAAGCAGGTCGGGCCTCAATTATGAAGATGTTATACTGGTTAAAGACATCACGGAGATCCTTCAGGAAGTAATTTAGCTGAAGCAGGGGTAATTATGCAGGAAGGGATGGGCAGATTCGGAAAAGGCTGTGAAAGGAAACTTTATCTGCCACCGCTATTGTACAGTGTGAGGGGTTAAACCACGGTCAACTTACCCGGCGAAATAAAGCTTACAGTCGTTGTAAAGCGGCAGGAACTGGTCACTATCCTGTGCGCTCCAATCAAGCTGAATTACCTTGTTCATGGATTTTGCTACACCGAAATAATCATCTCCGGTATCGACGATAGTTATGATAGAAGTTTTTGAGGCTGATTTGCTGGCCAGTATAATGCTGAGAGATCCAGATTATAAATTGCCGGCAAAGCGCACCATTACTTCCGGATAGCCGAGGATATTGGATATCATAATAGATAGGGTAAAATTCGGGGCGTAATCCTGGCCAGGGAAATATCAACCATAGATCGGATACTGCTGTCCACCGGCCGCGTTTCGACGGAAATTTTGCTTATGGCGGAAGATATGCACATAACGGTTGCTGTTCCACGCCTTCGCCGACAGAAAGCGCCGTATCTTTAACACGTGACATGGGCATTACCCTGGTCAGCCATGTGCGCAGTAAACAAATGCTGGTATATTCCCACCCGGAGAGAATTGGCTGCTCATTATAATATAATTGACCGGTCCGGCTAAACCCGGCCGGCAGAGACAGATAAAACCTGACGAGGTGATAGAAAGTGGAGAAAGATTTAGATATGACAAAATACAGTGAACAACTGGTTAAAAGTCTTACCGCCAGTAACTTTGGAGACGTTATGGTGGTTGGCGGAGGGGTCAGCGGTATCCAGGCTTCCCTGGATCTGGCCGCTGTCGGTTTTAAAGTTTACCTTGTCGACAGGGCTCCGGCCATTGGCGGACATATGGCCCAGCTGGACAAAACCTTTCCTACCAATGATTGTTCCATGTGAATACTCTCACCCAAACTGGTCGAGGTCGACCGGCATAACAATATTGAGGTCCTTTCCTATACTGAAGTTGACAGTATAGAAGGATCTGCAGGAAATTTTAAAGCAACACTGAGGAAAAAACCGAGATATGTTTTGGAAGATAAATGTACAGGTTGTACTACCTGTACAGAATACTGCCCGGTCCAATACCCTGATGAATTTAACCAGAGTATATCGAACAATAAAGCCATTCATATTTACTACTCTCAAGCAATTCCGCTGATCACTTATATAGACGAAAACTGTCTTTTTTTAAAGGAAAAAAAATGCCGTATTTGCGAAGCAGTCTGTCAAAATGAAGCCATAGATTTTAATCAGAAAGAGGAAAAAACAGAAATAAATGTCGGAGCGGTAGTCCTGGCTCCGGGTTATGAACAATTTGACCCCAAACTGAGAGAAGACTTTGGTTACGGGAAATTTGACAACGTTGTAACCAGTATGGACTATGAACGACTGACAGATTCTACCGGTCCATACGAAGGCCGGATCTTGCGTCCCTCGGACCTGGAACAACCCCGTAAATTAGCCTGGATCCAGTGCGTCGGTTCCAGGCAGGTCAACCCCCCGGGGGCTAACAGTTATTGTTCCGCGGTGTGCTGTACCTATACACAGAAACAGGTTATTCTAACCAAAGAACATGACGCTGAAACCGAGTGCACTGTATTTCATAATGATATCCGCTCCCATGGGAAAGACTTCGAACGCTATTACCAAAGAGCGGAAAATCTTCCCGGGGTCAAGTTTATCAGAAGCTATGCATCGGCCGTAAGAGAAGATCCGGAAACCAAAAATGTGACCATAAGGTACGCCACCAATGACGAAGGAGTAATGGAAGAGGAATTCGAGATGGTGGTATTATCGGTCGGGCTTAACCCTCCTGCTGACTTTGAAGGCCTGGCTGATAAATTTGGTATCGAACTCAATCACCACGGCTTCTGCAAAACTAACCCTGTTAATCCAATCGAAACTACTCGCCCGGGGTTGTTTATAAGTGGAGCCTTCCAGGGACCTGTGGATATACCAGAATCAGTTGTGAGCGCCAGCGGGGCCGGTTCCCAGTGTGGTGCGCTTCTTAACTACAGGAAAGGTAATCTTTCCATAGAAAGGGTATACCCGCCGGAAAGAGATGTTTCGTTGGAAGAGCCAAGAATAGGTGTATTTGTGTGTCACTGTGGAGCAAACATCGGAAGAATTGTCGATGTTCCTTCAACCGTTGACTACTGCTTAACCTTACCCAACGTGGTTTACGCTCAGGAGCAACTCTTTTCATGCGCAACCAACAGCGCCGAAGAAATTACGGAAAAGATAAAAGAAAAAGGACTTAACCGGGTAATCGTGGCCGCCTGCTCCCCAAGGACCCTGGAAATGTTGTTCCGGGACACTCTCCGGGAGGCGGGAATCAATCAGTACTATTATGAAATGGCCAATATCAGGGAGCACTGCTCCTGGGTCCACCCCAAAGAAAAAGAGGCAGCCACCCAGAAGTCGAAAGATATTATCCGTATGTCAGTAGCCAGGGCCCGCCACTTAGAACCTTTAATGGAAATTGATCTGCCGGTCAATAAAAAGGCATTGGTTGTCGGCGGAGGCGTAGCGGGCATGACCTGTGCTCTTTCTATCGCCGAGCAGGGGCACCATGTATACCTGGTGGAAAAGGAGGCTGAACTTGGTGGAACTGCGCTAAAAGTTCATGAAACCCTGGAGGGGCTGGATGTCCAGGCCTACTTGCGCGATCTGACCGCAAAGATCTATCAACATCCCCTTATCCATGTATACACCAATGCAGCCATTACTGAAGCTGCCGGTTATATAGGGAACTTTATAACCAGGGTGGATTCTGAAAGAGGGGCTGTTGAAATTAAACACGGGGCCACGGTAATCGCCACCGGCGCTGAAGTATATACTCCCACCGAGTACCTTTATGGAGAAGACAGCCGGGTGCTCACTCACCTTGAGCTGGAGGAAAAGATTGCTGCAGAAGAAGATAAGGTAATCAATGCTGAAAGTCTGGTCATGATCCAATGTGTAGGCTGTAGAAATGAAGACAGAAACTACTGCAGCCGGATCTGCTGCAGTGAATCTGTAAAAAATGCTCTCAAACTAAAAGAGAAAAACCCCGCGATGGATATCTACATCCTCTTCCGGGATATGAGGACATACGGATATAACGAGGATTATTACCGTGAAGCGGCAGATAAAGATGTTAAATTCATTCGCTACGATCCGGAAGAAGAACCGCATGTAGAACAGGCTGAAGAAGAAGGCAAACCTGTATTAAGGGTTACCCTGCCGGATTATGTTTTAGAGAAAAAACTTGAAATTGATGCCGATATAGTCGCTTTGGCTGCTGCTGTAATTCCTTCTGCAGGAACCAGGGAAATAGAAAATTTATTCAAGGTCGGATTGAACCCCGATGGCTTTTTCAAAGAAGCTCACGTAAAATTAAGGCCGGTTGAGTTTGCGGCAGAAGGAATTTATCTTTGTGGAATAGCGCACTATCCAAAACTTTTATCAGAAACAATAAGCCAGGCTTATGGAGCAGCAGGCCGGGTCTTGACCCTTCTATCAAACGATATAGTCACCGCTTCCGGCGCTATTTGCGAAGTTGAAGAAAATAAGTGTATTTCCTGTGGGGCTTGTATTGCCGCCTGTTCTTATGGGGCAATCGAGTTTCGTGAAACTGAAACAGCGGGCTTTAAAGCTGCCGTGAACCCTGTCCTCTGCAAAGGAGACGGTCTCTGTAACGCGGTATGTCCAACAGGGGCGATACAGCTCAAGCATTTCACCGATAAAGAACTCTTGAGTCAAATTGATGCAGCAGTTCAGGAAGAAGAAACTACAGAAATAAAAGAAGTTATGGTTTAGGATATTTAAAATAACATGGTTTTCTTGAGGCATAAAAGTTAATTCCAGAATGTAATACCCCCTTATCCACGTCCTCTCCCCCTACGGAGGGGAGAGGATGTATTGCGGCTGGGGTTATCAGGGCAAGGCGGTTATCCGGTTAGATTTAAAGCGGATTATAAACCAGGGAGGTGGGAACGAATGAGTACAGGACATACATTTAAACCTAAGATTATAGGCTTCGTATGCCAGTGGTGAGGATATGGAGCTGCGGACTTGGCTGGAGTTTCCAGACTACAATATACAACTGAAATCAGGCTTATTCGTTTGATGTGCAGCGGTAGAATCGATCTGGCCCATGTATTCAGGGCTTTCTCAAACGGAATTGATGGGGTGTTCATTGGCGGCTGCCGTTTGAATGAGTGTAATTATATTACTCATGGAAATTTCCATGCATTAAACATGGTTTTTCTGAGTAAAAAAATAATGGAACATATCGGGCTAAACCCCGAAAGGTTAAGGATCGAATTTATGTCTTCCGGTGAAGGAAACCTTTTTGCCGAAGTTGTTGATGATTTTGTTCAGACGGTCCGGGATGCAGGAGCCATTGGTACAAGCGAAGGGATAAATAAAAATGCTTTAAAGATAAACTTTAATGCAATTTTAAACCTGATCCCTTACATCAGGTTGGTGGAAAGCGAAAGATTAAGAGGACACTTTGCCACATTGGAGGATTATAAGGAATTCTACGCCAGTGAAGAATTTGAGAAATTGTTCAGCGTATTAATTGCAGATAAACTGGCGATCAGTCAGATTATGCTGCTTCTAAAAGAAAAACCCCTGTCCACGGGAGAAATGTCAGAGATTTTAGGACTAAGCCCTTCAGAAATATCAAAACACCTGAATAGTTCCTCTAAACAGGGACTGGTCAAATACGAAGAAGGCGAGAAGCGCTTTGCCCTCGCCTGAGCTAAAAGAGAACGCTGATGAGGGTAAAGGAGGTATTGTGAACAGAAACCATGAATAACGAAAGAGTTGATCAAATAATTGAGAAACATAACGGTGAAGCTAATTCGCTGATTCAAGTGTTATTGGAGGTTCAGAACGAGAACCGCTGGCTTCCCAGGCAAGCATTAGAAAGGATCAGCGAAAAATTACAGGTGCCTTTAACCCGGATCCAGCATATCGCTACTTTTTATAAAGCTTTTAGTTTGGTACCGAAAGGCCGTCATGAAATTCACATTTGCATGGGAACCGCCTGCCATGTTCGCGGCTCGCAAAATGTCCTCGACGCAGTTAAAAATTTAACTGGAATTAATCCAGGCGAAACCGATTTGGATTTGAAATTCAGCCTGGAAACCGTCAACTGCCTGGGCTGCTGCGCTCTAGGTCCGGTAATGGAAATTGACGGGCAAATTCACGGCAAGCTATCACCGGCAGATACAGCTGGCGCATTAAAAAAATATGAGTGAGGGAAAACTATGCCAAGGATAAATTCATCTGCTGAACTGGAAAAACTCAGGGAAAGCATCTTATCAAAAATAGACCCTAATAAACGAACAATTACCCTCTGCTCCGGGACTGCCTGCCACGCAACCGGCAGTAAAGAAGTTGCTTCTAGTATTGAAGAAGAGATAAGTAAACAAGGTTTAAGTGATCAGGTGGACATTAGGAAGACCGGCTGTCATGGATTTTGTGAAAGAGGCCCGATTATAGTTATCCAACCGGAAGGAATATGTTATTTACAAATAAAGCCCGAAGACGTACCTGAAATTGTCTCTCAGACGATAAAACAAAATCAGATCCTGGAGCGTTTAGTTTATGTCGACTCCGTCAACGAAGAAAAGATCATCCATGAAACTGAAATCCCCTTTTATAAAAACCAGCAGCGCTTGCTTTTCGGGAACAACATTAAAATTGATCCAAAAAGCATTGAGGCTTATCTGGCTCTTGGCGGATATAGTGCATTAGCAAAAGTGCTTTTTCAAATGACCCCTGAACAGGTGTTGGAGGAAGTGAAAAAGGCTAACCTGCGGGGCCGGGGCGGTGGCGGTTTCCCTGCCGGAATTAAATGGGAAGGGTCCCGCAACGCTCCCGATGATACAAAATATGTAATCGTCAATGCTGACGAAGGTGATCCCGGCGCTTACATGGATAGGAGCTTACTGGAGGGTAATCCTCATTCAGTCCTGGAGGGATTGGCCATCGGAGCCTATACCATCGGGGCCAGGGAAGGCTATATTTACGTCCGCCAAGAATACCCCCTGGCAGTTGAAAATGTGGGGCTTGCAATCAAGCAGGCTGAAGAATATGGCTTCCTTGGGGAAAATATCCTTGGTTCAAACTTCAAATTCAAGGTTATAGTTCACCAGGGTGCCGGCGCTTTCGTTTGCGGTGAATCTACTGCCCTGATGACAGCGCTGGAAGGAAGAGCCGGTGAGCCCAGGCCGAAATATATTCGCTCCAATATCAAGGGTCTCTGGGAAAAACCTACTGTCTTGAACAATGTTGAAACCTGGGCCAATATACCACTGATTATTAATGAAGGCGCTGACTGGTTTACCCAATATGGAACTGAAACAAGCAACGGCACAAAAATTTTCTCCCTGGTCGGGAAAATTAACAATACAGGCCTTGTGGAAGTGCCAATGGGTATGACCCTGCGTGACATTATCTACAAGGTGGGCGGTGGAATCCATAGAGGCAGGAAGTTCAAAGCAGTGCAAACCGGTGGACCCTCAGGCGGGTGCCTCCCTGATGACTTGTTGGATTTACAAGTTGGCTTTGATGAACTTACCCAGGCCGGTTCAATGATGGGCTCCGGTGGGATGATCGTTATGGATGAAGATACCTGCATGGTCGATGTGGCCAGGTATTTCCTTGAGTTCCTCACCGATGAATCCTGCGGTAAATGCGTCCCCTGCCGCGAAGGCGTCAGGCAGATGCTTAAAATTTTAACTAACATCACCCAGGGAAAGGGAAAAGATGGCGACATCGAGCTTTTAGAAGAACTGGGTGAAACAGCAAAAGAGATTTCACTTTGTGCATTAGGTCAGACTGCACCTAATCCTTTTCTTAGCACCTTAAAATATTTTAAAGATGAATATGAGGCACATATCAAGGGAAAAAAATGCCCGGCCCTTTACTGCAAGGAACTGATTGCCTACTACATTGATCCGGAGAAGTGCCAGGCCTGTATGGCTTGTCTTAAGAAGTGCCCTTCAGATGCAATTATCGGGGGCAAAAAAACTATTCATGTTATAGACCAGGATAAGTGCACAAAGTGCAATACCTGTTTTGACGTTTGCCCTCCCCGTTTTAATGCGGTGAAAAAGATTTCCGGTGAACCTGTGCCTTCTCCTATTCCAGAAGAAGAAAGAATTATAGCCAAAGGGAGCAAAGAAAAATGACCAAGACCCTTATAACAATTGATGACAAAGAAGTTGAAGCCGCAGAAGGTATGACCGTTTTAGAAGCGGCACAAAGTGTGGGGATAGCTATCCCGACCCTTTGCCACAACGAAAAATTAGAGCCCTACGGCGGCTGCCGGATCTGCACTGTAGAAGCAGAAGTAAACGGACGGAAAAAACTCGTTGTCTCCTGCGTTTACCCGGTAGAGCAAAACCTGGTAGTGCGAACCAGAACGGAAAAGGTAAACAGAGTGCGTAAGATGATCTTGGAATTATTGCTTTCACACGCTCCTGATTCCAAGCAGCTGCAGGATCTGGCTAAAATATATGGCGCAGACAAGGATCGTTTTGAAAAAGAGGCCTCATTTTGTATACACTGTGGCTTATGTGTGCGATACTGTGCTGAAGTAAAGAAAAAGAACGCGGTGGGATTTATAAACAGGGGAGCGAAACGAGAGATAAACTTTAATCCGGAACTGGCCGTCAAGGAGTGCTGGAACTGCAAGGAATGTTTTCCACTTTGTCCTACAGCGGCATTACAGGCAGCTTACGTTTTTATAGAAGCTCAGATATCTTCCACCCCGTCTTTCGAATTTGAGAAAAATTAATGCGAAGCTTCCAGGAGGAGAACAGGCAGAAATGGAAAAGTAGACAGGTGGCGGTGTAAGCGCCATTACAGTTCACCTTCACCTCTCCTGGAAGGCAATTTCTATCAAGTAAACTCCTGCGGAAAATTTCTTTTCCACTACAAGGCCAATTTTTTCTAACAAATGCAAGACATGTTTGTTTTCCGGCAGTATTTCGGCTGTAAAGCCGGTCAACCCCTCTCTTTTTGCGATGTAGGCCAGGTAAGAAAGCAATTCGGTCCCAAGGCCCTTATGGTGATAATCATCCCTTACAACCAGGGCTACCTGGGCAGTAAGGGTCCCTTCAAGAACAACATATTGACCGACGCCGATAATAACTTCAGCGCCTTCATGCTCAATTGTCGCCAGGATCACCATTTGCTTAGTATAATCAATAACCAGGAAAAGATCCTGCAGCATTTGGCGCGGCATATCTTCCCGCCGGGAAAGAAACCGGTTATACCGGGTTTCATCTGAAAGGCTGTAAAAAAAATCTTTAAGCAAATGTTCATCGCTGATCCTGACCGGTCTCAAAAAAAACTCCAGCCCGGAACTTGTGGCTCTGCGTGTCTCAAGTTCAGCGGGATACTTACCTTTTTCTCCGGGAATAAAGGCCTGGTCTTTATATATAAGAGAATATTTTTTTGCTTCTTCTATCAGCCACGGCTGATGAGAAGGATGGGCTATAGATATCAAAGCCATCGCTCTCTCCCTCACATTTTTCCCATGCAGGTATGCTATCCCGTATTCTGTGACCACATAATGGATGTCCCCGCGGGTTAGAGTAACACCGGCACCTTCGTTGAGAAAAGGGACAATCCTAGAAATCTCATCGTTTTCACTGGTTGAAGGTAGAGCGAGGATGGTTTTACCGCCTTTTGCCAAAACCGCACCGCGCATAAAATCAGCCTGCCCGCCGATTCCACTGAAAAAATAGCGTCCCAGCGATTCCGCCGTAGCCTGCCCGGTAAGGTCAATTTCCAGGGCGGTGTTTATGGCCACCATATTTTTATTCATGGCAATCGTAATCGGGTCGTTGGTATAATCGATTGCCCTGAATTCCATGCCCGGGTTATCATCAAGATAATCGTAGGTTGCCCTGCTTCCCATACAAAAAGAAGCGACAGTTTTTTCACGATCTATGGTTTTTTTTGAGTTATTCACAACCCCCTTTTTGATAAGATCCACTATCCCATCGCTGAGTAATTCCGAGTGGATGCCAAGGTTCTTTTTGGAGTCAAGGTTAGCCAGAATCGCATTGGGCAAGCTTCCATAGCCAACCTGAATTGTATCTCCGTTTTCAATGATCCGGGCGGCATACCTTCCAATTTCCTGCACAGCGCCGGCTGGAGGATTGGGGGCTTTATATTCCAACAACGGCTCGTCATAAGGGACAATAAAATCTACGTCTTCGATGTTGACGAAAGTGTCTCCATGGATTCTCGGCATCTCTGAATTAACCTGGGCAATAACCAGCGTTGCGTTTTCAACAGCCGTCTTGGTAATATCAACGCTTATACCGAGGCTCAGATGTCCATGCCGATCAGGCAGTGATGTCTGGACCAGGGCGACATCGACCGGCACCAGTCTGCGTCTGAACAAACTGGGGATATCGGAAGCGAAAACGGGTGTATAATCGGCAAGGCCCTTGTTAACCACCTCCCTGGTGTTTTCCGCAATGAAAAAAGAATTGTGCCTGAAATTCTTTTTAAATTTTTGATCCATGTATGGAGCAACACCAAGCGTCCAGACATGTAAAACTTCTGCATCGAAAAAAGCTTTCGGGTTAGATTCCACGAATTTAATAAGGGCCTGGACAAGGTATTGCGGTTCACCGCAGGCTGTGCCAATAAAAATCCTGTCGCCGGCATGGATATGGCTGAAAATTGTATCTTCCGATTCATATTTTTCCGGATATTTTTCTTTGGTCACTGCCAGCTGGATTTTCTTTTGCTGATGATCTTTCGGATCCATTTGTTTCACTCCCCCCGCAGCCGTTTGTTGAACTATATTCTAACCTCAACAACAACTATTCTATCATAAGCGATGACAGCTGTTAAAACCAAAAACCCTGGATCTGAAAGAACCGCAGCAAAATGATGGGGTATTTGCCAACCTGGATCAAGTCACATATTGAAACTTTTGTTTTCAGTTTTTACTTCTAAGCAAATACCTGTGCATATGAAAGGCGATCATTAAAATTTACACTGATCAAACCAATTATTCCTGTTTGCGCAGGGGTTTCAAACAATTTAAACATCAAGTATACTGTTCCTATAATATAACACAGGCAGGGGGCTTGGTAATGGATAATCGGGAAAATGACTACTCACAGCAGATGCAGGAACGCTACCAGCAGGATCTTTTCCCCCGGAAACTGGGAATCAAGCTTGAAACAGTGCAGGCCGGTTATGCCCGGGTAAGCATGGAGGTCGCACCCGACATGCATAACTTCAACGGCGTTACCCACGGAGGGGCTTTATTTACCCTGGCCGACACCGCTTTCGGAATTGCTTCGAATACCCGCGGAACAGCCCTGGCTATGCATATTAGCGTCAACTATGTAAGAGGCACCGCTAGCGGAGACCGGCTAACCGCTGTGGCCGAAGAAGAACACCTCACCCGTTCGACAGGAGTTTATCGCATGACCGTTTCCCGCAACGATCAAACGGTAGCCTTGTTGAGAGGAACAGTATTTCGTAAAATCTAATTGCCAGAACAAAGCCGGTCTTGTTTATAACTTAAACTGCCATTACCAGGTTTATTGGGCCGGATCATTTTCCGTGGAGAGCGCTTTATAAATAAATTAAACAAACTAATTACCTGAGTCGAAAGGAGAGAACCATACTAATGATAATGGAACTAAATGGAAAAATACCGCAGGTAGCCGCGGGAGCTTTTGTAGCGCCCACCGCATCGGTAATCGGTGATGTGGTAATCGAGGACGGAGCCAGTATCTGGTTTGGAGCTGTGTTGCGGGGGGATTTCGGCCGGATCTATGTGGGCAAAGGTACCAGCATCCAGGATAATGTGGTAGTGCACATTATGGATGACGGTATAACGACCATCGGTGAAAATGTTACCGTAGCCCATGGAGCCGTACTGCACAACTGCACTGTCCAAAACGGTGCAATCATCGGTTTAAACGCTGTGCTGCTGGACTTTTGTGAAATTGGAGAACAGGCGATGGTCGCCGCCGGCAGCGTGGTCGCCGACAACATGAAAATTCCGGCCAGGCACCTGGCAGCGGGCTCACCGGCTAAAATCAAAAAAGAGATCGACGGCGCCTCCTTAATGTGGGTAGACTCCAGCGCCGCCTTTTACCGCGACATGGCCCAGAGCTACCTGGAACAGGGCATCGGGCGGGTTGACGGTTAATATTCTGTATTCCACGCTGGAGAGTAAATTATCAGGTTCTGCGGGTAAATACAAGATCTTGTTTATATTTACTATTCGCTATATACTGTAATAGCAATAATTAAAAAATATACTCATTTATTGACTAAAAGTAACCAAAGAGTAATTATGCTATTAAATAATATCTGCTCTTTATGGAAAATATGCTATTAAAAAAAGCATCCATGGAGGTGTTTGCAGTTGTCTTAAACAATAAGGCTGCTCAGACAGTGTTAAAACTATAAAATAAAAGGGAGCGTGTTTTACACATGGATAAAATTTTGCTGGCTACTGACGGATCCAAACATTCAACTAAAACAATTGCAGAAACCATCGAGTTGGCAAATAAATTTAATGCAGAAGTAACCATTCTCTATGTTATCGAAGTTAATCCCCAGCAAGGATATGATTTCTTTTCCGCTTACAAGTCAAAGGAAAAAGAATTAGAAAATACCGGTAACAAGATTCTGGAAAATACTACCCAGTCTTTTCGCGAGCAGGGAATTACGGTTAACACCAGGCTGGAAAAAGGAAATCCTGCAGATATCATTTGTGAAATCGCCGAAAAAGAAAACTTTGAACTGGTTATCCTCGGGGGCAGGGGCCTGGGCAAGATCAGTGGAATAATCCTCGGAAGCGTTAGCAATGCCGTAGCCAACTGTATTAAGAAAAATATCATGATCATTAAGTAAATAAAACTTATCAGGCATAATTAAAGAAAGTAAATAACCATATACCAGAGATAACACATACTAATTAATGTGTTAATGATACAATTCTACAAGAATTTGTCTTAAGCACCGATCAAATGCTTTTTTGGCGCGCTTCTATAAAAAACGCGCCGCGGGTTTTCCGGCAATAAATCGGTAGCAATAAAACCGGGGTCTGCAGGCAAGCCTGCTCCTGGCCATTTACAATACAACCTGTTATGAAATATGCGACCATCACAAACACAGGTAATATGTAAATGTTACTTTCCTTTCGATTGGCCCGCCTTAACCGGGGAAGGAAATGTTTCGGGCATGAACAGAACCAGGCAAAAAGCAAAGACTATACTTGCAAAATAAAAAATAAACACAACACGATATGCTGTAAAGACAGCTCCTTCAGCAAAATAGTGGTCGATCATGTAACCGGTTACCCCCTGGTAAATCCCGGCTCCAAGAAGCATAATCATATTAATGGCACCGAGCGCTGTCCCTGCCTTTTTGACAGGAAATATTTCTTTAACAGATGAAAATGTTACCAGGAAAACAATGCTGAAGAAACCGAGGAAAAAATACAGGAGCGAAGTTATAAAAGGTCCGGGGTACGTGGTAAGAAATGTCATAATAACCCACGACAGCAGCATACCCAATGTGGCGATGAGAATTACCGGACGGCGGGCCTGAAAATAACGATCCGACAACAAACCCCAAAAAATGCCCCCAAAAAGTATTCCCAGGGAAGTAAAAAAAAGGTGGCTTCCGGCGGTTTCCCTGCTGACACCGAAAGTGTCCTGTAAAAATACAGCACCCCATAATCCCTGAAAGCTGAATTGAACACCATAAACCAGGAACACCCAAATAGCAAAAAGCCAGAAGGTCCGGGTACGCAAGATAGAACTCTTGTTTACCAAAGGCTGCTCTTTATTTTCATTCTTAATTTCTTCAGCGGTTTCATTAACCGGCTCTGAAGCAGATCGGGCACTCATCAGAAACCAGGCGCCAAGCATTAACATCAGCAGCACTGCCGCTACCAAAACAAAGGAATAACGCCAGCCAATTCTTTCAACCAGTACAGCCAGCGGGAAAGTGGCAAACAGAAGCCCAAAACTTCCGATAGTAGAAATAATCGCGGTGCGAGTGGCAAACTTCTCGGGAGGATAGACCAGAGAAAGATATTTTAACGCCGGCACCCATATTCCCGCCGTGCCGACTCCGGTCAGCAACCGCGCCCAGGTGGCCATCTGGATTCCCGTTGAATAAGCAAACAAAACGGTCCCGGCAACCCCGAGCAAACCGGAAATAACAACTGTATAGCGGACCCCGATACGATCTGACAGCATGCCCACAGGCAGCTGAACCAGGCTGTAGGCATAAAAAAAAGCCGAAGCCATCAAACCGAGAGCAGCGGCAGGGACAGCAAATTCAGCTACCAGGTCCTCCACAATTATGGCTGTGCTGGTGCGCAAAAAAAGAGCAACAACAAAAAGCAAGCTGAAGATTAAGAATACTAATTCACGTTTGATTACAAATCTCATTAATTATTTATCCCCTGTTTTAGTTATCAGCGGCGAGAAACCTGTTTTGCCAAAGACTGGCCAAACAGTTTAAGCATCTTTTCCGGCCTTTATTTCCTTTGTATTGTATATACTATATTTTGCCTCCAACTGAGTCAAGCGGGTAAGCGGGTATAAAATGCGTGTCGACAATTTGTTTATCGACAGATCAATTATTTACATTATTCGTTTTGAATATAACCTTAAACCAGTGTTGACAAGATACGAACGGGGAAAAATCCGATTATTTAAACTTAGTGCTAAGCCCATTATTTAACAATATGATAAAAAATCAAATATATTGATTTAAACAAAAAATGAGTGTTGATTATATAAATAATTTGTGTTAAACTTAAAAATATCATTTTCTAAAATATTTTCTGTATTTGCAAATGTCTATAACTAACGATGCCCTATCATCCGGCATGGATCTTGTTTCAAGAATAATAAGAAATATGAACGCTATAAACGCTGTGTTTTACTGGATTATCCCAATATAATCCATATAGGGCTCATATGTTTATAAAGGAGAGTGATTTAATATATGGGTGAATAAAAATAGCCAGTTATATACGTTTCCAGATTTGATTAAGCTTGTAACATTAAAAGGAGGGTCAAGGAAGTAATGAAAACAAAGATATTTTTGCTGATGCTTGTTTTAGCTTTGGTGCTTGTTCCTGTAATTAGCGGTTGTGAGCCTGCCGAAGAACCGATAGAAGAGCCGGTAGATGAACCGGATGAAGAACCGGTAGATGAACCGGAAGAGGAGGCCCAAAGTTTCACCCTGGAATTCGCCACCTTCTGGCCGGAAGGAGACTTCCAGGTAGCTGAGGGACACGTAGTCTGGGCCCAGGAGATCTCGGACCGTGTGGCGGCAGAAACTCCCCACACTGTTGATTTTGCATGGCATCCCGCCCAGGCACTTCTCGAAATGCCCGAAATTTACGGGGGCGTCGCCGAAGGAGTTGCTGATATAGGAACAACCTGCCCCGCTTATACACCGGGTGTATTTCCACTTACGGATGCTTTCGAACAGCCCGGTTTTAACAATGACAATGCCCTGGTCGCCTCAATGACCATGCATGAAGCCTGGAAGCAATCCGAACTGCTGCAGGAAGAGTACGCCGATGTCAAGATCATGCACTTCTGGGCCACCGGCCCCGGCGATTTTATGACCAATACCCGGGTAGAGACCATGGAAGATCTTGACGGCCTTGATATCAGGGCTGTGGGAGGAACTATACCCTGGGTAACCGCACTCGGGGCAAACCCTGTCTCATTTGGCATGGGTGCTTCTTACGAAAATATTGAAACAGGAGTCGTTGACGGACTGCTCGCTCCTACCGATACATTGCAAGGCTTCAGGTTGGCCGAAGTTACCGAGTATATCACTAAAGCTCCCGGGGCCTATAACATTATATTCATGAAAGTGATGAACTGGGATACCTGGAACGCGTTCCCCACATCAGTACAGCAGATTTTTGATGAGGTTAACGAAGAGTATGTCGAAATGTACGGCATGCTGAGGACAGATTATACCGTTGCCGGCCAGGAATTTGGTGTCGAGGAGCACGGCATGGAAGTAATCGAGCTTAGCGATGACGAATGGCAGCGCTGGGTAGACCTGATCGATCCGATCATGGAAAGCTGGGTAGAAGAAGCTGAGGCTGAAGGACTGCCCGGTCAGGAAATTATGGACTTAGCCCTTGAACTCGATGAAAAACACTCTGAAGAGTACGGTGACTACGGTAATTAATTTATCGTTATGGACACAAACGATTTTTGTTTGTAAGTGAAGCAGCTTAAGAGGGCTTCCACCGTCACTGGGTTTCTTTAATCCCATTAAGGTGGAAGCCCTCTCTGATGATAAACCTTAAAGTAAATGAAATTTTGAATATACCGATAACAGGGGGGCGGTTATACTTGTTAAGTTTATTCGAACGATTAGTCCGGGGCTTAACCTGGCGAACAGCACAGGTAGCCCAGTTGGCCCTGATTATTGTCATGGCAATTACAGTAACCAACGTAATTATTCGTATTCCATACAGACCGATAGGCGGTGCCGTCGAACTGGTGGAAATGTCCGGAGCCGTACTGCTTGGCCTCGGCGTAGCTTATACTGCACTAATGAAAGGACACATCATGGTCGGGTTGCTCGTGGACAAGTTTTCTCCGCGTGTGCAGGGATTGATCGATCTTGTTGTCTCTGGCATAGCCCTTATATTTTCCTACATCCTGGCCCGGGAAATTTTGTTTTTCGCCTACAACAGAATGATGGCGGGATATTATACCGGCCACCTGGAAGTACCCATTGCTCCATCGATTTACCTGGTTGCTTTCGGCATAATTATGTTTGCTATGGTAATTCTGCTGGACCTGATCAAAGCTGTAAGAACTGTAGCACAAGGGAGTGACAGTCAATGAACCCAATTTACATCGGAATAATATCAATCTTTTTTGTGTTCATACTTCTTTTTGCGAGAATGCCTGTAGCTTATGTTATGCTGGTAGTGGGAATGACAGGCTTTGCTATTGTCAGAACACCGGAGGCAATGTTTTCACTTTCGAGCCAGGCCATTTATAATACTTTTGCCTCCTATTCCCTGCTTGTGGTTCCCATGTTTGTCTGGATGGGCTATATCGCCTTTTACTCCGGTTTAAGTTCTAGGATTTATGATGCCACTTATAAAGTCATGGGTAATCTAAAAGCGGGTTTGCTTTTAGCCACTATCGCAGCCTGCACCGCCTTTGGGGCTATCTGCGGTTCAACTACGGCTACCGCAGCGACAATGAGCGCTGTAGCCCTGCCGGAGATGAAAAAATATAACTATAACCGCTCTATCGCCACAGCCACGATCGCTGCAGCTGCAATTTTAGGGGTAATGATTCCACCTAGCGTCATTTTTATCCTCTATGGAGTTGCTGCCGGCGAATCTATTCGCCGGCTTTTTATGGCCGGTATTTTTCCCGGCCTGCTTTTAATGCTGCTTTTTATGCTCGCTGCCTACCTGCAGACGATCCGAAATCCAAAACTGGCTCCTGCAGGAGAGCAGGTGTCCTGGTCTAACAAATTTAAGGCAGTAGTAAGCGGTGGAGTCGAAGTAATTATCATCTTTATCGCAGTCATGGGCGGCCTGTTCGGCGGAATTTTTACCCCCACCGAAGCCGGGGCAGTCGGCGTTTTTGCCACACTGGTTGTAGCCCTGGTCAGGCGGCAGCTTACCTGGCAGGGTTTTTTAAATTCGCTGAACGATTCGGTGCGCATATCGGCCATGATCATGTTCCTGGTTGCTGCAGCGGCCATTTACGGCCGCTTCCTGGGCATAAGCGGGTTGCCTAGAGAGCTGGCTACCTGGGCCGTGGAACTCCCCCTGCCCCCGGTTGCTATTTTAGCGGTTATCCTGCTTATTTATCTTGTTCTCGGGTTTTTTATTGATGCTCTGGCACTAATACTGCTAACCGTACCCATTTTTTACCCGGTAGCGGTTGAACTCGGGTTTGATCCAATCTGGTTCGGTGTTATTATCGTATTGGCCCTCGGTATGGGGGTAATCACACCTCCTGTGGGAGCCAATGTTTACGTCGTAGCCGGGGTAGACAGGGAAACCCCGGTTATGGAGATCTTCCGGGGAGTGGGATGGTACCTGCTAGCAATTATTGTTTGCGTAATCCTTCTCACCGCATTCCCCCAGATTGCCCTGTTCCTGCCTGGATTGGCGCAATAAGATAAATATTTAAGACAAAAAGATTTCACATTTAATAAATATATGGTTGAAAACATATTGACAAGCCGGAATCAAAAAAACCGGCTTGTTTTTCTATTCGGTGTTGGAATTATGGCCATAGATATCCGCAATACCGTGATTTTCAATCACAAATAAGCTTTCTGTGTCATTTCGACCAGATTTCATGGCCCGGGAAATGGCCTGGGTTCTATTTTTAACCTGCAGTTTCCGGTAAATATTGCGCAGGTGGGTTTTTACCGTGTCGACTGCAAGGTTCGTAGCGGTAGATATTTCTTTATTAGTCAACCCCCGGACCAGGTGCCTGAGGATTTCCTGTTCCCGCGGAGTAAGCTCAACCGGTTCTTCTTCCCTTTTTAACGGTTTTATATCGGTATGCTTTTTACTTAACCGGGTATAATCATTAACAATCTGCCGAAAAACTGACTGGTCAATTATAGTTTCACCGCTATAAACTCTTTTGATTGTATCAATCAGGTTATGCCTGCTTACATGCTTAAGAAGATAGCCGGCAGCTCCGGATTGCATAGCAAGTCGGATTGATTCTGTATCCTCAAATATGGTCAAAAATATCACTTTAATCCCCGGTTTTTGGGCCAGCACCTGCTTCGCCGTCTCAATGCCGTTGATCCCTTCCATTTTAATATCCATAAGAATAATATCAGGATCAACTAAATGAGCTTTCGCCAGAGCTTCTTCACTGTTTCCACAACTGCCGGCGACAGTTATCTCTTCACAGTTGTTGAGCATATGCGACAGCCCTTCCCTGACCATAGGATGGTCATCGACAATAAGTATTTTTATGAGCACCTTGTTGACTCCTTTTCGGGTGAAATTTAAACCGGGATACTTACATTTACCCTCGTACCTTTGCCAGGCTGTGAATCAATATTGCAAACACCGCCCAACAGCAGGGCTCGTTCTTGTATACTGGCCAGCCCCAGGCGGTTATGCGGTTGCAGGTCTTCAGAATACATTTTATTGATCCCGGAACCGTTATCTTCAACTGACAGGTTCACCTGCTCATCCTGGATATCCAGCCGGACCCTCACCTTGGTGGCCCCGGCATGCTTGATTACATTTGTCAGCGCTTCCTGTAAAATTCTGAACAATGTTACTTCTGTTTTTGAGTCCAACCTTTGATTTTCGCCTTCAACCTTAAGATCAATGGGAAGATCATACTTATCTGTGATGTTGTTAACATGCGCTTCAACAGCCGGGAACAATCCGTAGTTATCCAGGATAATCGGCCGCAGGTCGTAAAGAATACGCCTGATTTCCTGGATCTGTTCATTAAGGATACCGGTAAGTTCCCTGATCTCATCTTGACTGTTACTCGCTTCAGTTTCTTCAGCGGATGAAAGACGCTGCAGGCGATACCAAATGGCAATCAAGGACTGAATGATTCCGTCATGCAAATCGGAAGCGATAAATTTTCGCTCGTCTTCCTGGGCGGTAATCAGCTTATTTACCAACTGGTGCAAAAGCTGTTCTTTCTGACCGAGCATATCAATTAACCTGGCATTTTCCATAGCCACTGCAGTGGCACGGGCAATGGCAAAGATTATCTCGACTTCCTCGTTGTCAAAACCATCCGCTTCCAGCGGGCGATCCACCTGCATTATACCGATGGTTTTCCCTTTGCTTAAAATTGGGGCCAGCACGACCCAATCGTAAGCAAAATCATCGATAATATCCCTGGTTAACAGTTTAGTTTTATTTTGCGGGGTAACAATTACCGGCTGACCGGTTTTAATTGCTTGCTTTATGCCCGGGAAAATATTTTTGCCTTTTAATGATTTAAATTTATTTTTCAATACCGGATCATAGCTGCCTACCGCTACAGCCGGAATCAGGGTCTGATCTGTTTCATTCAAGAGATAAATACAGCTCTTGGCAGAAAAAAGATCCGCTGTTAGCTGCGCGACGACATGTAATACCTGCCTGATATCGAGTGTGGAACTGATCGTATTCAACATTTCCAGCCAGACAGCAAGTTTTCTCAAATGGCGATCTTTTTGCCTCTGAAAAAGTGATTCCTGAATAATGTCGGCCATGTGCCTGCCTAAAGAAACAGCCTTTGGTAATATGTACTGTCCACTCTGATAATCGGTATTAAAAATGCCGATTTCCATCGTGCCCACTGGATCGCCGGCCTGCAAAAAAACCGGCAAATTTGTGGAAATTACCGGAGAAAGCTCATCGAGAACTTTTTTTATCTGCCTGTTTTCAGCCGATGATAAAAAATCGACCAGTTGGGAGCAGCGCTCTGTATGAGCGCCACCGGACATAGCCGACCCTTTTTGTTTTTCATCTCTTTCAACTGCTTTTGCGGCATGCCAACATACCGGGCTTTTACCATGACGAACTAAAATCAGGGTGGCCCTGCAAAAATCAAAGTTTTCAACCGAGGCCTGCAGGGTATGCTGCAGGGATGATTCAACCTGATCAATCGAGTTAAAGTTGGGGCTGACATGACATATCAAGATCAACTCCGGCTTTCCAATTAGTTCAGATGGAAGCTCAGGCAATTGCACACCACCTTTTTGTTCATTCAGTTATTTGTTTATTTATTTATTCATTCAATTGTTATCAGTCAATTGTCGTTAACCGTGAAAATACAGTGATTAGTCGTTCTTTTCCGCTGCCATTTACAATAACTTCCAAACATCGAGTTTGGAAGAAATGTCAGCGGGAACAATAATCCATTTTGGCCTGTCTCTGCAATTTTAACTTTTCCCTTATACAGAGTCAACATAAATCATTGAAAAAGTGTTCATTCGATGGGGTTAGCTCCGAATTCACTCTTTTTAACCAAGATTCCATGCTTTTAAGGGATTTTATTATTGATTGACTTTGTTTAAGATCTGACTAATATGGAAGAGTTTAAAAAAGTTTCACAATAGCACTGTATTTCACAGTAGCACTGTATAAGGAAAACTCCTGGGCAACAAAGCCGCCTGAAAGCGGAAGCTGTGATCTGGATGAACTTTTTAAACCGGGGTAAAATTGGATCGCCACCCTTTTGTGTGGCAGAAACCAAGTTAGAGCTGTCGCCTTTTGCGTTGAAAACAGGTAACTGACCTTGTTAAAAATCTTCCTTAACCACTATCCGGTTCAGCCGATGCTGGATATTGCCTGCGGAAATGATGATATCGCAATTGTGATTGCTTTTTTGAGATATAATTTTACAGCGTCGGACAAGGATTTTGCAAGAATTAATCGAATTCATTTAAAAAGCATTTTAGCCGGACTTCACCTTAAACTTGAATACGTTGCAGGCGCGATCTTTTTAGTATCTATAAATAGAAGTGCATCCTGATCCTCTTATTGTGCTATTTTCCTGTCCCGACTTTTAAATGAAGCCGACATATGGGGATCCCCGGTAAAGATATACCTGGCATTTGAAACAGGAGGAATCCTGGTAATTTAAAATTTTAATTATGATCGTCTTATTTATGATAATATTAATAATATGACAGTAATTCATGATCTTGAACTGGCATCAGTAACAGTCGTTTTTAGGCCGGGCCTTTTAGAACACCAATAAAGGAGGCGATACTATGCGATTACAGGGAAAAGTAGCAATTATTACCGGGGCCAGTAAAGGAATCGGAGAAGCGGTTGCCATGGCGCTGGCCAATGAAGGAGCCGATCTGGTCTTGGTTAGCCGTAGCATTAAGGAAAATGACCAGGTTGTCCGCGAAACAAAAAAAATCGGGCGTCGTGTATTAATCAAGCAGGTTGATGTCGGAGACAGCAGACAGGTTGCAGAAATGGTTAAAGTAACAATTGATAATTTTGGCCGAGTTGATGCGCTTTTTAATAATGCCGGAATCAGCAAACCGGGTATGATGTGGAAAATAGGTCCTGAGCAGTGGGACGAGGTGCTCAGGATAAACCTTAACGGGACCTTTTACTGTATGCAGGCAGTGGCAAAACCAATGATGGAACAGCAATCGGGATCGATCATAAACGTAACCTCCTCTGCCGGGCTGATGGGAACGATCGGGCAAATTAACTATACAGCTGCAAAAGGCGGGGTCTATGCCATGAGCAAATCCGCCGCCAGGGAACTGGCCCGTTATAAGATCAGGGTAAATACGATCGCTCCGATGGCTGAAACTGATATGACAAAAGTTATTGCCAACGACCCCAAGTTTAAAGAAAAATACCTGGAACGAATCCCGCTGGGCCGCTTCGGCCTTCCGGAGGAAGTCGGGCCGGCAGTTGTATTTTTAGCCTCGGATGAATCCAGCTTTATCACCGGGCAAACTATCTGTATTGACGGCGGTATGGTGATGCTTTAAGCCAGGCGGGTTATTGATTAAACTGTGAAAGTCCGGGATTTAGAACCATAAAAAGCCAGTTTGAACTAGATGTTTAGCAGCACTTAATTTGAAGGAGGTATAATTATGGCCAAAGATGTAGCTATTATCGGGGTGGGCCAAAGTGCTTTTGTCAGGGGTTATGAAGGCTCGATCAGGGAACTTTCCTTTGAAGCATACAGGGAAGCTATGCAAGATGCCGGGATTGCCGCAAGCGATCTGGATGCCTCTATTGTCTGCTCTGCTCCTGAGTACGATAAGCAGCGCAGCCCTTCCGGGCTAATTGCAGAATATCTGGGACTAAACCCGCAACCAACATTTGTCGTTGAAAGTATCTGCTCATCCAGCACAACCGGGCTGCGTACTGCTTATGCCTTGATTAAAAGCGGGCTGCACGATGCAGTAGCAGTAATTGGGTTCCAAAAAATGTCAGAAATTTCATCTGCTGATTCCCAGGAACGCATGGGACGAGGCGCCGATATAATGTGGGAATCTCCCTTCGGCACGACAATGCCGGCTTATTATGCTATGCACGCGCGATCTCATTTCGAAACCTACGGAAGCACTGAAAAGGATCTAGCCCAGATCAGGGTTAAAGCGGCAAAATACGGGCAGTTAAACGAAAAGGCTGTTTACCGCAAGGATCTTGACATGGACAAGGTTTTAGAAAGCGACTTTGTGGCCAGCCCGTTAAAAAGATTTGACTGCTGCGCCAATGCCGACGGATCTTCTTGTATTATTTTAGCCTCAGCAGAAAAAGCAAAGGAATTTTCGACTAAACCGGTTTGGATTTTGGGACTTGGTTCGGCCACCGCTTCTTTCAGCATGACCGGCAGAGAAACCTATTCCGGCCTGGAAAGTGTTCGCCAGGCTGCCCGTCAGGCATATACGATGTCGTCAATGAAGCCTGAGGATATTGACGTAGCTGAAGTACATGACTGTTTCACCATTGCCGAACTGATGGCTTATGAAAATCTTGGGTTTGCCGAGCCCGGCCGCGGTGTAGAGCTTATCCGCAACGGGGAAACTTATCTCGAGGGTAAAATCCCCGTAAATGTGGATGGTGGACTGTTATCAAAAGGACATCCGATCGGGGCTACCGGAGGCTCCCAGGTACGGACCATTGTGCTGCAGCTGCGCGGTGAAGCAGGTGAAATCCAGGTCCCCGGTGCGGAAGTAGGGCTTGTCCATAATGTAGGCGGTGTCGGTATCTATGGGAATGTAATCATCCTGGGATCGTAAATCATGTAAAAAATAACTTGCGCAGCTTTAGAGATAACTGCTTGGGATTCAGGATTCGAAGCAAGATACATAAAACGCCGCGGAACTATCAATAGAGATATAAATGATATTATTGAAAATAACAACTGGATAAAGCTTAAAGGAGTAATGCCCAATTGCGTTCACCTGTGGTTGACTTTCATATACATCCGATTTGCTACGATAAGTATTATGTCGAAAGCACTTTGAACTGGATCAAGGAAATGCATGCAGATAAAAACTGGGACGAATTTTATCATACTTTTTCCAATCCGGACTATTTCCGTAACTACCTGCAGGAAAACGGTGTTGATTATGGGGTAATACTGGCCGATATATGTCCTGCAGTTACGGGTATATGCACGAATGAATATGTCCTGGAATTTTGTAAAGACAGACAAGAGTTGATACCATTTGCCAGCATTAATCCTTACCTTACCGCACATACGGGCAGAGAGTTACAGCGCCTGGTCAAAGAAGGTTTCCGGGGAATAAAACTTTATCCTACTTACCAGCATTTTTATCCCACAGATAACAACCTCTACCCTCTCTATTCTCAGGCGGAAGAACTACAAGTGCCGTTGATGGTTCATACCGGGACTTCGATGTTCAAAGGATCAAAATTAAAATATGGTGATCCTCTTTACCTGGATGAAGTGGCCGTCGATTTTCCCGGATTGAAAATTATCCTTGTTCACAGCGGCAGGGGAATTTGGTATGAGAGCGCTTTTGTATTAACCCGGTTACATGATAATGTTTATATGGAAGTATCCGGTCTTCCACCGCAAAAACTTCTGGACTATTTCCCGGAACTGGAAAGAGTTTCTGAGAAGGTTATATTCGGTTCAGACTGGCCGGGAATAACTGATTTAAAGCGCAATATCGAGGCCATCATGAATCTGCCTTTAACCGAAAAAGCTAAAAGAAACATTTTAGGCGCCAATGCGACCAGGTTACTGTCACTGCCACCCAAAAATCAATAAAATATTGACTTGAGCAAATTAAAGGAGGAGTTGAAATATAAACAAAAGAAGGAAATTTTTTTTCTATGTGGAATTAGGAAAATTGAAACTTCATTTGGGGGTGCTGTAAGAAGTCTAAATAGTATAGTTGTGAGCTGCCTTAATTTCTTTCAATTACATGATTTCCTGATTGACAGGACGGCAGGAATGATGCCTCTTGGCTTAGTATTATTCACCGCATGGCAATATGGCAGTATGGACAATTTCTTGAACTGTGACCGGCCGGATATGGCCGGCCGGTTTGTTTGCCTGCCTGGAGCAGAAAAATTTTCAGACTGTGTAGTGTATAAAAAATATGTGGAGGTGTCAACAAGATGGCCAGTTTTAATCCTCTGAATATACTTGTCGCTTTACAGCCCGGGCTGGGCAGTCCGGTTGAGTACGAGGAGTTGATTAAAGAAAGATACCCTGAAAAAGTAGCCAAAGGAGAAATCAGAATTCGGCTCATCCAGAAGGGCTCAGCTGAATCCATTCCCGATGAATACCTTGATACACATATTGTCGGTTCCGGTGTAATTGTAGAAAGGGTCCCGGAGATGAAGGATCTGCAGTGGATTATGTCTTTCAGCGCCGGGATAGATCACTGGCAAAAATGGGGCAAAGTGCCGGCGCACGTGCCCTTGACCTACCTTCCGGGAGGTTCCGGTATCCCGATTTCTGAATTTGTGATCGGCCTGATGCTCAATCTTGCCAAAAAGTTTAATCAACTGTGGGACCAGCAAAAAGAAAATAAGTTTATCCGTGTCCGCGGAGAAGAACTGTACGGTAAAACCATTGGGATTATCGGCCTTGGTGGTATCGGGCGCCAGATTGCCAAGCGGGCCAAACCTTTCGACATGCGTGTTATCGGCACAGATATCCAGATTATGGATATACCGCACGTAGACGAAATATTCTTAAGTGACCAGGCAGATGAAGTTATCCGCCAAAGCGATTTTCTGGTGCTTTCCTGCCCGGAAACCGATCAGACCCGGGAAATGATGAACGAAAGAACGTTTAAGCTGATGAAAAATTCAGCATACCTGATCAATTGCGCCCGCGGCTCATTAATCGTCAAAGAAGATTTAGTCAAGGCTTTAAAAGAAGGATGGATCGCCGGGGCGGCCAATGATACTCATTGGATTAAAGACCCGCTTCCTTCTTACCTTCCTCCGGAAGATGAGCTCTGGGAATGCGAAAACATCATCATTTCACCGCATATTTCCAGTTGGACGGACCAGTACGCCCCCCGATTTGGCGGCGCCTTTGTCGATAATATAGAACGCTTTTTAAATGGACAGCCATTATTAAATGTGGTACCCGGCTTCGAGGGCAATCCGCAATGGATTAAGAACACATAAGCTTAATTTTAAAGGAGCAGACATTTGAAAAGAACCGAGTTAATAGAAACTTTTGAAAGTGCGCTTATAAATCCTGCGGACCAGGTCAGGCAGTGGAAAACAGAACAAAATAGCGGGGCCATCGGTTTTCTAATGAGCGATGTTCCCGAAGAGTTGATTCATGCAGCCGGATTATTTCCGTATGGAATCATCAACGGAAAAGCGGAACTGGAAAAAGCGGACACACATCTGCAAGCCTGGGTCTGCTCTCACGCTCGTAACAGCCTGGCTCTTGCTTTAGGCGGTAATCTTGACTTTTTAGACGGGTTGATCGTTCCCCAAACCTGTGATACTACCCGCATGTTGTTGGACCTGTGGAAGCATGTCCGGCCCTTAGCGTACATGGAAGATTTTCGCCTGCCAAGGCAGGTTGACCGCCCCAGCGTCGGAAAGTATATTATCGGCGAGCTGGAGAGAATTAAATACAGACTGGAACAATACATTGGCCGATCTATTAAACCGGAAGATTTAAAACACAGCATAACTCTATATAATCACAACCGGAAACTGATGCGCAGGCTTGTTGACCTGCATGCCCAAAACCCTGTTTTAATCAGTAACCGGGAACTCTATACGATCATTAATGCAGCCATGATTATGCCCCGGGAAAAAGTCAACGAGCTGTTGGTCAAGATCGTGAGTACATTAGAAGATGATTTAAATGCTACTGAAGTGGATAAAGAACATGTGCGCATATTGTTATCGGGAACACTGCTGGAACCGATGGATATTCTTGATTATATTGAGGAATTCGGGGGCGCTGTAGTTGGAGACGACTTTCAAAACGGCTACCGCTATATCGAGGCCGATGTCGCCACCCGGGGAAGTCTTATCGAGGCTCTTGCCGACCGCCAGCTAAACCGGATTCCTTCTGCTGCATTTGATCCGGCACATAACCCAAGGAGATTTTTTCTAGCAAACCTGGCAAACGAAAAGAAGGTGCAGGGGGCAATTTTCCTTCATCTTAAATTTTGCGAGCCCGAAAACTTTGATTCCTATGATAACTTACAGGCAATGCAAAACGCAGGCATTCCAGCTATGCGCCTCGAGACACAATTTGGCCGTTCAGGCCTGGGTCAGCTGCGGACCAGGGTCCATGCCTTTATGGAGATGGTTGGGGGTGAGAACGTATGACCGCTAAAAACGTCTTTAAAACTGCCGCGCTGATGAAAGAAATAATGGCCCGCTACAATGATGCCGGTAAAGAAGCAAAAAAGAAGGGTATCCCGGTAGCCTGGGTTACTGCCGTTTTTCCGGTGGAGATCATCTATGCAGCCGGGCTTTTCCCCTACTATCCGGAAAACTATGGAGCCGTAGCCGCCGCCAGGAAAGTGGCTGACAAACTGTCCACCGCCGCTGAGGCCAGGGGCTATGCCCGGGATCTCTGCGGTTACGCCCGCTGCGGCATTGGTGATGCTTACGCTGACGAACACCCGATCGGGGAAATATTGGAACCCGATCTCTTATTCTGCTGCAACACCCAGTGCGGAAGCCTGCCAAAATGGTTTGAAGTAGCTGGCCGTTTTTACAATGCACCTTATTTTTTGCTTGATTCGCCACGGGTGGGCCTTGAAACAGACGAGCTTTGCAAGGGTTATTTTATCGAACAGTTACATGAAATGATCGCTTTTATCGAAAATTTTACCGGAAACACTTTTAATTATGAAAGGCTCTCAGAAGTGCTGGCCCTTTCCAACGAAGCCTGCCGCCTCTGGAACGAGATTCTTGATACCGCCGCCTTAAAACCGGCCCCCTTTGGTTTTTTTGACGCCTGTTTTCACATGGCTCCGATTGTTACCTTAAGGGGCACACAGGAGGCTGTAGACTATTACCGTGCTTTAAAGGAAGAAATAGATGAACGGATCGAAAACGGGATAACAGCCATACCGGAAGAGCGCTACAAGATCTATTTTGACCACATTCCCTGCTGGCCTAAATTGCGCTGGTTTTCCGATCTGTTTGCTTCCCGGGGAGCGCTGGTAGTAGCTTCACAGTATACCCATTCCTGGGCATATTCTTTTAACCTGGAACGTCCACTGGAAAGCCTGGCTGAAAGCTACACCCATGAATTTGTTAACCGCTGTTTTGAGTACCGGGTCCAACGAAAAATCAATTTTATGACCAAATACGGAGTTGACGGCTTTGTATTCTTTTCCAACCGCAGCTGTAAACCCAACGCTATCGGACTTTATGCCAAGAGCAAACTAATCAGAGAACGAACCGGCCTTCCCGGAACGGTATTCGAAGCGGACATGTCGGACCTGCGTTTCTTTTCCGAAGCTCAGGTGCTTGCCGAACTGGAACCATTTTTTGAACAGTTGAGTTAAGAAAGTAATAACAAGGAGGGTTAATATTGAAAAAATTAATGACCGGAAATGAGGCATTTGCTTACGGAGCTTACCTGGGCGGGGTTCAGGTCGGAGCAGCCTATCCCGGCACTCCCAGCTCGGAAATTTTGGATAACTTCTCCAGGTACCCGGGCATATTTGCCGAATGGTCTCCCAACGAAAAAGTATCCCTGGACGTGGCCATTGGAGCAGCATATGCGGGCACCAGGGCTATGTCCTCGATGAAACATGTCGGTTTAAACGTAGCATCCGATTCACTGTTTTATGCTGTCTATACCGGAGTAAAAGGGGGCCTGGTGATTATTTGCGCCGACGACCCTGAAATGCACAGCTCTCAGAACGAACAGGATAATCGCAATTACGCCAAGTTTGCCAAGTGCCCCATGCTTGAACCTTCCGATAGTGAAGAAGCAAAACAATTTGTCGGCATGGCCCTTGACATGAGCGAAGAATTTGAAACACCGGTGCTTGTCCGCAGTGTAACCCGCCTGTCTCATTCTTCTACACCGGTAGAAGTAAGTGATGCAGGCCCGCCCCCTCCTTCGGAAGAGACGCCATTTTATGAGCGCGATGCACAGAGGTATGTCATGGTTCCTGCCAATGCCCGGCGCCGCCACCCGCTGGTCGAAGAGCGGCTGGAAAAACTGGCTGACTATGCTGAAACAATACCGATAAATTATATCGAACCGGGAGATGACAACCTGGGCATTATCAGCGCCGGGGTAAACTACCATTACGCCAAAGAAGTTTTCCCCAATGCCACATTCTTAAAACTCGGCATGGTTTATCCACTGCCGGAAAAATTAATCCGTGCATTTGCCGACCGGGTAAAAACCGTAGTAATCGTAGAAGAACTTGATCCTTTCCTGGAAGAACAACTGCGGTTAATGGGCATCCAGGTTAAGGGCAAAGACATCTTTCCCATGCTGGGAGAATTCAGCCCTACCCTGGTGCGTGATTGTGCTGTAAAAGCAGGGTTGATTCCAGCCCCTGAAGCTCCACCAGAAATCAAAGTTGATTTAGAACGGCCGATTCGTCCCCCCATGCTCTGCCCCGGCTGCGGCCACCGTGCCCTTTTTCACGTGCTCAGAGAAAACGGTGTCCTGGTAACAGGCGATATCGGCTGTTACACCCTGGGTTCTGCACCCCCGCTGAGCGCCATGCACACTACCGGCTGCATGGGCGCAAGTATAGGCGTGGCTCATGGTATTGACAAGGCCGGGGTAAAAGACGATGTTGTCGCCGTTTTGGGAGACTCTACTTTCCTGCACTCCGGGATCCATCCTTTAATCGATGTCCTTTACAACCAGGGCAATACCACCACCATTATATCTGATAACAGCGCTACGGCGATGACCGGCTTCCAGGAGCACCCGGGAACCGGTAAAACAGTCCAGGGTCAACCAACCACGGTAGTGGATCCGGAAAAACTGGTCCGCGGGATCGGTTTTGAAAAGGTCGACATCTGCGACCCTTACGAGATTGACCAGATGGAAAAAATACTGCAGGACCATCTCAAGAGCGGCAAGCCGTCGGTAATTATTTCCCGTCATCCCTGCGTGCTGCACGCTAAAGAAAAGCACACACCACCGGAAGTGGACCCGGAGCTTTGTATTAACTGCGGTATTTGCCTGGATGTTGGTTGTTCTCCACTGATCCAGGAAGACGAACATGTACGCATCGATTCCTTGTTATGTAACGGTTGCGGCCTTTGTGTCAAGGTTTGTCCCCAGGAGGCAATTATCGAGCAGTGAACCGGTGCGACATTTTTAGCTAATATTCGAGGGAGGCATAGATATGACTAATCTAGACTTTTTAATGGCCGGGGTCGGCGGTCAGGGAACAATCCTGGCCAGTAATATCCTGGCGGAAGTAGGGCTGCAGCTTGGTTATGATGTAAAAAAAGCGGAAGTGCACGGTATGGCTCAGCGGGGCGGCCAGGTAGACAGCCACGTTCGCTGGGGAGAAAAGGTTTTCTCACCCCTGGTAGAGGTTAACAAAGTTGATTACATCATTGGCTTTGAAATGCTTGAAGCGGCCCGTTTCCCGCAGTTTCTCAAAGAAGGCTCTACAGCCCTGGTTAACGACTACCGCATTAACCCGCCCCTGGTGAATCTGGGCAAGGCAGGTTATCCATCTAAAGAAAATATCGAATCTTTACTGCTCAGCAGGGCTGAAAAAGTGTTTTGGGTTGAAGGTACGGGCATTGCCAAAGAACTGGGCAATCCGGCCATGGTTGGCGTGGTAATGCTCGGCGCTCTTTCCAACTTAGTTGGTGGCGATAAAGAAGCATGGCTTGAAGTGATCGGGCAAATGGTTCCGCAGAAATTCGTGGAGCTGAACAAGGAAGCCTTTTCTGAAGGCCGAAAGGTTACAGGTTAATAAAAAGTTATCATGATAAGAAGGAGTGAGAACGGTGAATTTTGCATCCTACGGCATTGTTAATGCAAAAAAATATCCGGAAAAAGACTTTTTAATTGAATGCAGTCCCTCAAAAAATATCCGCCGTGCGCTTACATGGCAGGAGTTCAATGAACAAACCAACCGTGTAGCCAATTATTTACAAAAAGAACTGGGAATTAAAAAAGGCGATTTTGTAATGCACCTGCTGATGAACAGCCTGGAATGGATAGTTACCTATCATGCCATTCTAAGGGTCGGAGCAGTAGCAGTCCCGCTTAATTTCCGATTTGCCGGCACAGACATAAAGTATGCTGCCGATGCCAGCAATCCCAAAGCTTTTATTCTGGGCGATGGATTTTTAGACAAAGTAAATCCGATCCGTGAAGAAATGAAAACAATCAGTACTTATATCTGCATCGGCGCTAACGTGCCTGCCGATATGCTTGATTACTCGGATGTTTTGAATGACTCCGGCACTGAGGATGTGCTTGTCGAAGTAGATGGTGAAGATCCGGCAGAATTGATGTTTACCTCGGGAACTACAGGCCCTCCCAAGCCCGTCTGCCAGGCTCACAAAACTCTCTATGAAATCGGTGTCGGTAATGGGCTGACTTATTCAGAAGGCCACGAAACAGTTTATTTGGCCGCCCACCCTCTTTACCACAGCGGCAGTCTCTTTTTATCTTTCCCCTCATACCTGGCCGGGGGCAAAATTGTTATGCTCCTTGAACTCAGTGATCCCAAGTACCTTTTAGATACTATCGCCAATGAAAGAATAAACAACGGCTGGGTTACGGTCCCGACTATGTCCGATTCTATCAATGCAATTAAAAAAGGTGTTATTGATATCAACCAGTATGATTTTTCACATGTCGTCGGAAATATTGTAATCGGCGCCCAACCGGTTCCTTCAGCCTTATTCCAGGATATGAAAAAGTTATTACCGTTTAGAACCGGAAATATTTACGGAATCACAGAAGGCGGCGGAGGCGGAACGCTTAACCTTTACGACGAAGATGTTTTAGACCGTCGGGGATCAATCGGTAAACCGACCTTCAATGTTGCTGCGCGCATAGTTGATGACAATGGTAACGATGTGGCGGTTGGAGAAGTCGGTGAACTTTTATTAAAAGGCCCCCGCAACATGAAGGAATACTTTAAAAACCCTGAAATGACCGCCAAAACCATTCAAGACGGGTGGCTCTACACCGGAGACCTGGTTCAACAGGATAAAGACGGCTATATCTATATTGCCGACCGTAAAAAAGACTTGATCATCAGGGGAGGCGAAAATATATTCCCGGTCGAGATTGAAGATATACTGCGCCGCAACCCGAAGATTGCCGATGTGGCGGTAATTGGCTATCCGCATGAACGTTACGTGGAAATCGCAATGGCCGTGGTGCAGCTGTATCCTGAAGAAACAATGACCGAACAGGAAGTGATCGAATTCTGTAAAGAACAGGGTCTGGCCCGCTACAAATGGCCGGAAAAAGTAGTTTTCGATCAGGTTATGCGTAACGTCACCGGAAAAATCGACAAACCCCGTATAAGGGAAAAGTATATCGGCAAAAAATAGTTACAATGGTACAGGATGTAATAGAGTAGGGAAACCACTCTCGTGGTTTCCCCCTCAGCGGATGCGACTGTCCGTAGCACAAAAAGGGGTGCAGGATCTGCACCCCTGATCATTTTATAGTTAAGCAATCATTTTTTGCCTGGTCGGACACAAAGATAATTAAAGATGAGTTCTGAGATCCCCATGATTTCAGTAATTAATTTTTATAAACATAAGCGATAATATAAATAATCAGCACTGGCCGAAGCCGGCATTTTTAATCAACGATCATCGCTCCAGCTCTCATACTTGTCTCGCAGTACCCGGTGCAGTATTTTACCGGTCGCCGTAACCGGCATTTCTTCTTCCGCAATAAAATCTATCGATTTGGGACGTTTATACCCGGCAATTTTGCCCCTGCAAAATTCCATTATTTCATTGGCCAGCTTTTCAGAAGCCTGATAATCTTTATTTAAAACAATCACTGCCTTTACCGCTTCTCCCCACTTCTCATCAGCAACCCCGATTACCGCAATATTTTTTATGGCCGGGTGAGCGCCAACTACATTCTCAACTTCAGAGGGATAAACATTTTCTCCCCCGGTAATAATCATGTTTTGCTTTCTATCGACGAGATAATAATAACCTTCCTCATCTCTGCGGGCCATATCTCCGGCCGAACACCATTCCCCGTGGAAAGCAGCCTCTGTTTTCTCCGGATCTTTCCAGTACTCCTTAAAAACTATAGGTGAGCGGCTGTAGAGTTCGCCAACCTCACCTTCCGGGACCTCATTTTTGTCTATATCTAAAAGTTTGATCCGATCACTGCCGAATATTTCCCGCCCAATTGAACCAAGCTTGGTAAACTGTTCTTCGGGCCGCAGGTAGGTAACCAAACCTGCCTCTGTCGAACCGTAAGCCTCCCACAGTTCCGCCGATTTGAAGTACTCCATAATCGCCAGTTTCAGATCTTTTCTGGCCGGCGCAGAAGAAATTAACAGCTGCCTGATATTGTTTACATCGTATTTCTTCTTTACCTCTTCCGGCAAGCCAAGTATAGTTATATAATGGGTTGGAACCAAAGAAGTGTAGGTTATCTCATATTCGGAAATGGTTTTTAACAAGTCCTCGGGATCAAAGGTAGTCATGTTGTAGACCATCACCGGAGCTGCCAGCAGCGTATAAGCAAATGAATAGTAGATCGAGTTGACATGACACATCGGCATTACCAGCAATATTTTATCATCCGGTCTGACACCCATATTTATATTACTTAGCATATATTGGCCAATATAGCTTTCATGGTTCCTCACTGCACCTTTCGGTTTACCGGTTGTCCCGGAGGTATACATGATTGTCCAGGTGTCGGCAGCGTCGACCATTACATCCGGTTCACCGGCCGGGCTCTGTTCGATAAATGTTTCATAATCAATGAAACCTTCTTTTTTATTATTGTCTCCCATTATAATAAAATTCTCTTGGGGAATAGTCTTCAATTTTTCACTTATACCTTTAACATCTTTCGCGAAAGGGGCTTCCACAATAAAAGCTTTACATTCCGCATGATTAACTATATACTCATATTCCATGGGAGTCAGGCGAAACATGATCGGCACAGCCACCTGTCCTCCTTTGGCTAAAGCTGCGTAGATTTCCATCCATTCGACCCGGTTGTAAGCAAGAACAGCAACACGGTCCCCGTAACCCACTCCTTTTTCACGCAGACCGTTGGCAATACGACAGGCCCTCTCGTTCCATTCGTTAAAAGTAAAGCTCTTGGTCTTATCCTGGCAGCCCATCCAGTCAGGATAATTAAATGCATTGTTTTTAAGTATGGTTCCAACGTTCATCCACTTGCTCACAGTCATTACTAATCCAACTCCCATGTAATATATTATTAAACCGGGTCGTGAGAATAATCTCTATCGTAACTCAATAATAATTATTCTTCATTTTTATATCTTTACCTCCCGTAAAACTTATTTTATAGTAGTGGTAACCCATTTATCACTCCTCTGCTTTAAAAATACCTCTTTTAGGTGATAGAAAAATTAACTCATATTTTATAATATTAAGTTTATAAGAATTTTTTTTCTATCTTCCTTGCAAGATTACCTTTTTTATGCAAAAGTAAAGGGGGAACATCCGGATGGCTGTTTCAAAAATAGGAATTCTTGGCTCCGGTGCAATGGGCGGCGGCATAGCCCGGGTTGCCGCTCACTCCGGATACGAGGTTATCCTTAGCGATAGAGAAATGTCTGTCGTGGACGCAGCTCTTACTAAAATGGCGGCATTCATGGATAGAAGTATTGAAAAGGGGAGGCTGACTATAGATCAAAAAGAGAAAATTTTGTCCCGCATCACCCGCACTACAACTATTTCCGATTTTAAAGATGTGGACCTGGTTATTGAAGCAATAATCTAGGACCTGGAGCATAAAAAAAGGTTTTCAATGAACTTGAGCAGGTCTGCAAAGCGGAAACTTTGTTTGCTTCCAACACATCGTCCATGTCGATCACTGTGCTGGCCGACGTAACGAAAAGACCGGAACTTTTTGCCGGTATGCATTTTTTCAATCCACCGCCGCTCATGAAACTGGTCGAACTTATCAGGGGCTATTATACTGATGACCGGACAATACAGACCCTGGAAGAGGTAGCAAAAAGAATGGGTAAGATCACCGTCGAGGTAAAAAAGATTCCCCGGGTTTTATCGTTAATCGAATTTTAAACGCTCAATTTGTTGAAGCAATTCGCCTGCTCGAAGAAGGAGTTTCTACAGCGGAAGATATCGATACAGCCGTAAAAGCAGGCCTTAACTACCCAATGGGACCCTTTGAGCTTCAAGATTATGCCGGTGTAGACGTTACTTATTACGTAATGAATTACCTTTATAACGAATTCAAAGAAATGCGCTGGACTCCCCCCGCAATCGCTCAAAGCTTTATTTAGAGCAGACAGGCTGGGAAAAAGAGCTGCGCCGGGTGGTATGATTACTAAACTCATGCTTTTAGAAAATATACTGTTTTGCTTAGAGGAGGAAGGGATTTAAAATGGCTTATTTTAACCATAAATGGGAAACAATGTCTCATAATGAACTCAAGGATCTTCAACTGGAAAAATTCAAAAAACAGGTAAAGCACATTTATAATAACCAGTTTATAAAAAACCGCTTTGATGAAGCAGGCTTACATCCGGATGAAATCAAAAACTGGGACGATATAAAAAAAGTACCTTTTATGACCAAAGACGACCTGCGTGAAAATTACCCCACCGGGCTTATCTCCGGCAATTGGGATGATGTTGTTCGTGTACACATGACCTCCGGAACTACCGGTGTGCCCACTCCTATGCTTTACAGCCAAAATGATCTGGACGTCTGGACCGAGTGCATGGCCCGAAACTTTACAGCCGGGGGGTTGAGAAAAAGTGATGTGGTCCAGCAAACTCACGGTTTTGGACTTTTTACCGGGGGGTTCGGCTTCCATTACGGGCTTGAAAAGGTCGGCGCAAAAATCATTCCTACCGGAGCCGGTGGTTCGGAGCGGCAGCTGCGCTTGATGCAGGAATGGGGAACAACAGTTTTTACCGGAACGCCTTCTTATGCTGCCTATATGGCTGAATTTGCCATGGAAAGGGGTATTGACCCGATTAAAGATTTGAAGCTGCGGCTCGGCTTTCACGGCGGCGAGCCCTGTTCTGACGAACTAAAAGAAAGAATTAACACCCGCCTTGGATATAAAGCTCATGGCGGAGGGATGAGGCGCTGTTACGGTCTTACTGAAATGGGCGGTCCGATTACTATGGACTGTGAATATGAAAACGGAATTCATCTCTGGGCCGACCATTACCTGGTAGAAGTACTCGACCCGGAAACTCATGAAAGTGTGGAAGAAGGGCAACCGGGGGAACTGGTGATCAGCAACCTCAGCTTTGAGGTGATGCCCCTGGTGCGTTACCGGACCAGTGACAATGTCATTGTTAGCTTTGACACCTGTGAATGCGGTCGCACGCATCCGCGCATTACAAAATTCGTGGGCCGGCTGGACGACATGATCCTTGTAGGCGGAACAAATATTTTTCCAAGCCAGGTTGAACATATGCTTCTTAAACACTCTGAACTCAGCGAAAACTGGCAGCTCGTTGTAAGTGATAAAAAAGGCTTACATGCGTTGAAGATAGAAATTGAACCGATTGCCGGGAATGAAGTGGATGAAAAATTTGTAGCAATGCTGGAAAAAGAACTCCACCAAAGCCTGGCCAAAAAATGCCCGGTTGAAATAAAACCGGTCGGCAGCCTGCCCCGGTTTGAAGGAAAATCGGTTCGGGTTGTTGATAAGCGCAAATAATAAAAGATAAAGGGTAGTATGAAGAGTTCACCTGGAAGAATAACAGTTTGCACTGCAATCGCAATTAAAGGTGGGGTTCAATCGAAGGCATTAACTCTTATTTCACCCTTTTTTACCTCGATTCCATGCTTTTTAGGGATTTTTTTAGTGGTTGTTATTAATTAAGCTTTAAGTAAATGGTTTAAGCTTAGCCTTGTAATTTATCCGGGTGCCAGAGGCAATGTGCAGACCTGGCTGAAAGGCAGAAAATATTTAAGTTATGATTCAGTAATAAGCTTAATTGAGCGTTGAAAATAGGACAAAAAAAAGGTATTCATAGTTTTATGAAGAAATATCAAATAGCTAATCATTTTTAAGTTACTTCAGGATAATACATATTGGAGGAGGACGGAAAAATGGGATTTGAGCGTTTTGGCAGGGTTAACTTTATTTCTCAGACAAAAACGGATGCATTTGTCGACTATCTGGAAAATAAAGGGCTGCATGCCACAAAATGCAGCGCCTGTGGACAAACATTTTTTCCACCGCGGGCAGACTGTTCTTCCTGCCTGGGCTGTGACATGACCTGGCTGGAAGTAGATGATCAAGGCAGACTGGTGAGTTTTACCAGGGCATATTTTGCGCCGACAGGTTTTGAAGGAGATGTTCCCTATGTGCTGGCGGTTGCTGACTTCAACAGTATAAAAGTATTTGGACGTTTTAAAACAGGCTTTTCAGAAGATGATTTATACCCGGGCATGGACGTTAAGGTAAAACCTCTTTCTCTTCCCGATGGACAAATAAGTTACGAATTCGTGCCGGCGTAGTTATTTTCGGTTGGTTCTGCTATGCAGTGGTTAAGAAGGAAAGGGTTTTACCTGGAAAAAATATACTCACTAATATAAGGGGGTGTAAGGGAAAAAGAAAGTCTAAATCAGGAACAATAAGTTGGGCTGCAAAAATTAATGATTAATTATCTCAATTCTAAGGAGGATCAGTATGGATCTGAACAAGTGGCCCCGTCAAGAAGGAATAGTTGACCACCAAATTTATGGAGACGAGTTTTTCGGTACAGAACCTCCCTGTGTGATGTATGAAAAAAAGCCGGTTCTTGATACTGAAGGAAAAGAAGTGGAAGGACTTTATTCAGCCTGGGTTACTTTGAACAATCCCAGGCAGTACAATTCCTATACCACTGAAATGGTTAAAGGTGTCATTGCCGGTATGCACAAAGCGAGCATGGACCGTTCTGTGGTTGCAGTTGTCTTTACCGCTATGGAAGACAAAGCTTTTTGTACCGGGGGAAATACAAAGGAATACGCCGAGTATTATAGCGGAAACCCCAGCGAGTATGGGGCTTACATGGATCTTTTTAACGCAATGGTCGATTCAATTCTGATGTGTAAAAAGCCGGTAATCTGCAGGGTAAACGGTATGAGAGTGGCCGGAGGACAGGAAATCGGCATGGCCTGCGACCTTGCCATCTCTTCTGACCTGGCAATTTACGGCCAGGCCGGACCCAGGCATGGCTCGGCACCGGTTGGCGGTTCTACCGATTTTCTGCCCGTCTTCTTGACCATGGAGCACGCTATGTGGAGCTGTATATCCTGCGATATGTGGAGCGCCTACAAGATGCATCGCGTAGGACTTATTTCCAAGGTAGTGCCCGTCCTCAAGGTTGACGGAAAATTTGTGCGCAACCCCCTGATCGAGACCGATAAATACCTTGAAGACGGAGAGGTAGTTTACGGTGAAATGAAAAAAGGTGAAGAAAAAGACAAGGGCAAAACAATGCTCAAATCCGGTGAAACTGATTTTACTTTGCTGGATAAAGAGGTAGACAAGGTCATATGGACCCTGACCAACCTCTTCCCGAACTGCCTGATGATGTCCATTGACGGGATTCGTCAGAAGAAAAAGTTTTTCTGGGATCAGAACAAGCTTTCCAGCCGTCACTGGCTGTCTGCTAATATGCAGACTGAAGCTTACCTGGGCTTTAATGCTTTCAATACCAAGAAACTGACCGGACAGGACACTATTGATTTTATCAAGTACCGTCAGCTTCTTGCCGAAGCCCATCCCTTTGATCAAGAGCTAATCGATGCGGTAATGGGAGACCGGCTTGAGTAAAAGCTTGTTGTTATTTAAAGCGTTTTAACGGTTTTTGAACGGTCGGTGTTCTCACCTTGATAGAAACCCCTTTCTGAAGCAGTTGCCGGATCCCGGCATTACCAGGATTAACCGGTTTAATCCTGGAGGTAACAATCAAAGGAGAACGCCGACCATCATTATATAACAGCAGGCAAAAAATGGGGTGATTTGTTTTGGCTTATGAATTTTTAAAAACTAAAAGCGAAGCTGGAGTATGTACAATTATCCTTGATCGTCCTCCCCTTAATGTATTAAATATCGAGATGATGGAAGAATTAATCCTTGCTTTGAAATGGGCCGGAAAACAACCCGAGCCCCTGTTAGCGATAACCGGAGAGGGCAAAGCGTTTTCTGCCGGCGTAGATATAGCCGATCATACCCCGGAAAAAGTTGATCAGATGATCGATGTTTTTGATCGCCTTTTCCACACCATGTCTGAAATAGAAAAGCCGATCGCCGCCCTGGTCAACGGAGCTGCCCTCGGGGGAGGCTATGAGATCGTTATCTTCTGCGACCTGGTAGTAGCTTCGGAGAAGGCCAAGTTGGGCCAGCCGGAAACTAAAGTGGGAGTTTTCCCGCCGATAGCCTGTTATATCTTGCCCCGCCTTCTTCCCTGGCCACTGGCCATGGAGATAATTTTAAGCGGAGACCAGTTTGATGCAGCGCGAGCGGAGCAGATCGGCCTGATCAACAAGGTGTTTCCTGCAGAAAGTTTTAAAGAAGAAACAAAACAGTTTTTAAAGCGTTTTTCTGAATTGAGCCCTGTTGTATTGGCCCTGGGTAAAAAAGCTTCAAAGGCCGCTCTCGGTAAAGATTTTGCGGAAGGGCTCAAAGCAATTGATCGGATCTACCTGGATGAACTGATGAAAACAGAAGATGCCGTTGAGGGTCTGCAGGCATTCATGGATAAACGGAAACCGACCTGGCAGGGAAAATAAAATTTCCAAAGGAGGTTTTTCCTTATGAGTATTCCTACAAAGATCGAAACGTGGCAGATGTCGGAACCCGGAAAACTGGAAAAGACCACTATAGATGTTCCGGAACTAAACCCCGGAGAAGTGCTGGTTGAAGTTGCCGGTTGCGGAGTTTGCCATACAGATGTCGGTTATTTTTACGATGGCGTGCCCACCGTTTACGATCCACCGCTAACTCTGGGCCACGAGATCAGCGGACGCGTTGTGGCCGGAGATGAAAATTTAATCGACAAAGAAGTGATCATTCCGGCCGTAATGCCCTGCAACAAGTGCGATATCTGTGCCGAAGGGCGGGGAAACCGCTGTCTCAAGCAAAAGATGCCCGGAAACAGTATGGGTATATATGGCGGTTTTTCCAGTCATATTCCTGTTCCGGCCGAGGACCTGTGCGTAATCGAAAAGCGTAACGGAACCCCGCTTGAATACTTCTCAGTCGTAGCTGATGCTATCACTTCGCCCTACCAGGCCGCTAAGAGAGCTAATATTAAATCCGGTGACAGGGTTGCAGTTATAGGCGCTACAGGTGGTATCGGAGTCTATATGACCCAAATCGCCGCCGCACTCGGAGCCGAGACAGTAATTGCTATCGCCCGGAACAAAGATAAATTAGAGCGATCATTGCAATTCGGCGCAACTCATGCCATCAGCACTCTTGATCAGGGAGTAAAAGATGTCCGTAATGCCTACAAGGGTTATTGCAAAGAAAACGGCCTCCCTGGCCATGGATGGAAAATTTTTGAATGCACAGGAACTAAAATGGGCCAGGAAATCGGCCTGGAGATGCTGTCTTTCACCGGAAAGCTAATGGTCGTCGGTTTCGGGATGCAAAAGGTTGAGTACATGCTTTCCCGCCTGATGGCTTTCGATGCGGAAATTATCGGAACATGGGGCTGTTTGCCACGTTACTACAAAGAGGTCCTGCAGATGGTACTCGAAGATAAAATAAAAATCGACCCTTTTGTGGAGGTACGTCCGATGAGCCAAATTGAAAAATCCTTTGAAGAATCCCATGCCGGAAAACTAAAGAAAAGAGTAGTTCTGACCCCTGACTTTTAGCTCAACAGGCTTTATTAACCGACTCTGCAAACCCGGGTTTTCTAAAAAACACACCCTCCCGGGGAGTGTGTATCTCACTCCCGGGAGAAAATAAGCCCCCTCCCCACAACTTAGAGGGCCGGGGTGGGGGCTTCTTCAACTTTCCTTTTTAACATCACTGGTTAGAAAAAAAAGGATAGAGCGTCAATGTGGAGGCTGGCACAATGGAACATGTAATTATTGGCAATAGCGCCGCTGCGATTGGAGCAATTGAATCGATCCGTAAAGTTGATCAAAATAGCTCTCTGACTGTAGTAAGCAACGAAAACGAACATGTATATTCTCGCCCGCTTATAGCACATTACCTGGCCGGTGATGTTACTGAAGATCGCATGCCCTATCGCCCGGAGGATTTCTACAGGAAAAACCGCGTAACCACGCATCTTGGAACAAGAGTAACAGAAGTAGACCCTATAGCTGAAAAGCTCTGCTTTGAAGACGGCTCGACGCTTAAGTATGACCGCCTGCTTATATCGACAGGTTCGAAGGTAAGCCTTCCACCTTTGCCCGGGTGCGAAGATTTTGAAGGCATCAACATCTTCCAATCTTACAACGACGCAAAAAGAGTTCTCAACCGGCTAGAAAAAGGCAGAAAAGCAGTAGTAATCGGGGCCGGCCTGATCGGACTGCGTGCTGCATACGGTCTCCAGGCAGCCGGAGCGGATGTAACCCTGATTGAACTTTTACCAAGAATTGCAAGCCGTATATTAGATAAAAAGGGTTCCAGGCTTGTACAAAAAATCCTTGAAAATGGCGGAATAAAGGTTTTTACCGGCTGTTCTGTAAAAGAAATTATCGGGACTAAATCAGATGGAGTAACCGGAGTTATTTTGGGAAACGATGAAAAAATTGATAGCAATGTAGTGATCATGTCCACCGGGGTCACCCCCAATACCACCCTGGCTGAAAATACACCCCTGGAAGTTAACCTGGGGCTCGTAGTCAACCGCTATTTCCAGACCTCCTTTTCCAACATATTTGCCGCCGGAGATGTTGCCGAAACTTTTGATATTCCCAGGGGAGCGGGAATGGTCAACGCCAATTGGCCCAACGCTTATGAACAGGGCCGGTATGCCGGCTTATGTATGACCGGAGAAATGAAGAAATATCCCGGATCGGTGGGGATGAATTCTGTCTCGTTTTATAAAATGCCGGTTATTTCAATGGGGCTTTTCGATCCGGAAACTGAAGGAGTAGAGGGAACAGAAATAAAAATCAGGGAAAACCTCAAAAACAACATATACCAGAAACTAATTTTTAAGAATAACATTTTAAAAGGCGCAATTTTGATCGGTGACATCGGCTATGCCGGGACAATTAATGACCTGATTAGAGCACAGGTCCTTGTGGGCGTTATCAAGGATTCTATATTAGAAGAAAAATACCAGCTCTATAACTTTCTGCGCAAAAAGCGAAGAGATAAGGTAGAAGGCACTGCAATCCAGTGGCCGGAAACACACTCTTCAACCAGCCGTTATGAGAAAAGCTTTAATGAAGAAACATGGACCGAGCGAGAGCAGGATAAAAGGATCTGGCGTTAAACAGCCGGCCCGCTAAAGGGGTGAATGCAGTGGAAGAAAAAAGGCCGCTTTGCGTTAACGCGATTGTAAATCTCACCGAACGCACTGTTGAACTGACAGAAACCCCGGAGGAAATCATCAGGCAATTTGTGGGCGGCCGGGGCCTGAATATGTATTACTTGTACAAGTACCTGAAGCCGCAAGCCGATCCTTTGTCTCCGGACAATGTATTAATCCTGGGAACGGGGATACTTACCGGTACCCTCTCTCCCAATAGCGGGCGTCACAACGTTACCTGCAAATCACCCGAATCGGGAATCATCGGCGATGCAAATATTGGTGGTTTCCTGGGACCGGAAATGCGCTTTGCCGGCTTCGATCGGCTGATCATTCTCGGCAAAGCGGATAAACCGGTTTATCTTTACCTGGAGAACGGCAAAATCGAGATTCGCGATGCCTCAGATTACTGGGGACTGCTGTGCAGCGAAACAGAGGCAAAGTTCAAATACGACCTGGGATCTGATATTGAAGTGCAGTCGATCGGACCGGCCGGAGAAAACCTGGTCCGTTTTGCCTGCACGCGCTATGGGGTAAAAAATGCCGCCGGACGAACCGGCACCGGGGCGGTTTGGGGCTCCAAAAACTTAAAAGCCGTGGTGGCCCGGGGAACCTGCGGGCTGCCCATTGAAAACCCGCAAGCCATGATCGAGAAATACATCGAGCTTAGAGACTACCTGAAAGAATCCAAGGTAATCAATGTTTTAGGCCGGGTAGGAACTCCCCTGCTCTACGATGTGAGCAATTACCTGGGCGCTATTCGCACCCATAACAGCCAGCAAACAGTTTTCTTTGATACGTTAAACGCAGAAGAGGTTCATAAACATGTCGATAAAATGCTCGGCTGCTACGGATGCGTGGTCCACTGTCGCCACCGCAACACTCTCGGCGGAGAGGGACCGGAGTATACAACCGAAGTGCTCCTGGGGGCAAATATTGGTGTGGCTGATACTGGTAAAATGATTGACCTGAACAATATCGTCAATGACCTGGGGCTGGATGTATCTTCGACAGGAACATATATCGCCTGGGCGATCGAGCTCTTCGAGAAAGGATACCTGACAGAAGAAACTTCCGGCCGGATTCTCCGCTTTGGCGATTACAATATGTCCAGGCAGTTGATCTATGACATTGCTTACCGCCGCGGCCTGGGAGATACCCTGGCTGAAGGAAGCAGGCTGGTTGAAAAATTCGGCCCGGAAACCGCCGACTTTTTAATCGCAATCAAGGGCCTTCCGCAGTCTGATCCACACGATGTGCGCTATTTAAAAGGCTTTGCCCTGGGAATCGCCACTTCTTCACGCGGTGCGGATCACCTGAGAAGCAGGCCGACACTGGAAATTCTTGACCTGCCTCCATCATTTACCACGCAGATCTATGGTGAAGCGGTAGATCCTAACCCAACTTCATATCAATCTAAAAGCAGGGTTGTTTACTTTAGCGAAACCATTTATGCTGTCGTTGACTGTATGGGCATCTGCAAGTTCATCTGCCACGGTTTTAACAGCCCGCGAAACCTTAACTACGATCATTTTCGCGAATTGACCAGGCTGGCCACCGGCCTGGAATTCAGTAAGGAAGATCTGCATAGTATCGGCCGGCGGGTTATCGATCAAGAACGGTTGATCAATTACCAGGAAAAAGGGATCACTCGGAAAGACGATACCCTGCCGGCCCGTTATTTTAACGACCCCATGCCCAGCGCACGGGCGAAAGGAAGTTACATCAGCCATGAAGGATTTAATAAAATGCTAGATGAATACTACGAACTCTGCGGTTGGGATAAAGACGGCAAGCTGTTACCCGGAAGAATCGATGAACTGAATAGACTGAGAGACATAAAGGAGCACAAAAGGGAGGGATAAACATAATGGTCCTGAAGCAAAAACAGATTTATTGTCATCCCGATTTGTGTATTGGATGCCGTATTTGCGCCAACGCCTGCGCCCTGGCCCGTGAAGGAGAAGCCAACCCGCGCCTGGGACGGATTAATATTCGTCAGAATCTATTTGAGCGCTATGAATACCAGGAATTATGCCGTCACTGCGACGATCCTCCCTGCCTCGACGCCTGTATGGTGGGCTGCATCGAGAAAGACGCATATACAGGGATAGTCACCAATGACGACAGCTGTGTCGGCTGCTGGATGTGTGTAATGGTTTGCCCTTATGGAAGCATGAGACGGGATCTGATCAAGCAGATGGCCGTTAAATGCGACCAGTGTAAAGATAGAGAAGGGCCGGTTTGTGTCGATGTATGCCCTACCGGCGCCCTTGTTTTTAAAGAAAGAGAAGATACGCCAGAAGATCCTTTTTTTACCGGCCCTGCGGTTACCTGACTAGTTTAACTGACCGGGACATAATATACCGTGAAAGCGCTGATCCATCCAGTGACAAGCGGAAATTTTCTGCAAAGGGAGATTGTTATCAATGGCTGTCAAAATAGAATTTAAGTCGGGTTTAAAAAGTGTCACCGGCACTCCCTATGTCACTATCGACAAGTCATTTAATACATTTGAAAAAGTGCTTACAGAACTTATCAGGCTCTATCCCCGCCTAAAAGAAGAAATGTTTTATTCCGACGGGACTATTGATTATATCTATCAGATTATCCATAACGGTAAGCGCCTATCCTGGCCCGAAGACAAAGATGTCAGAATAAAAGACGGTGATGTCTTAATCTTTATGGTTTTCATGGCCGGGGGGTAAGGCGAAAACGCATCTTTAGCCTGTTATGGTCACTTTACATGCAAGAGGTTCTTGCAGCGGTTAATATTGCTGGAAAAGCCGATATCAAGCTGGCACAGGTAATTTGTGCCAGTAACGGGGAGATTGATAACATTGATAAACCACTTAATGCCAACAAATGGCAAATCTGGTATTCATTACGGCTACGTGATCATCACCATGGGTACTGTAGTCGTAGTTGGTTCCCTTGGTTTTGCTCGTTTCGGCTATACGATGATCCTACCGGTTATGCAGCACAGTCTGGCTTTAAGTTCAACAGAAATGGGCTTTTTAGCAGCCGGCAATTTAATCGGTTATTTGTTATTTTCATTCCTGGGGGGAATTCTGGCCAGTAAATACGGACCAAAGCTCGTTATTACCTGTTCTCTGCTGGTGTGTGGAATAGCGATGATCGGAACCGGTTTCACCCAGGGTTTTGCCCTGGCTTTCTTAATGCGCCTGATCACCGGTTTGGGCAGCGGTGGCAGTAATGTTCCCATGATGGGGCTTGCTTCTTCCTGGTTTTCTAAGCGAAAAAGAGGGATGGCCACCGGTTTGATGTCCGGGGGTAGCGGAATCGGCCTTGTTTTGGTCGGGTTGGTGCTCCCCCGTATTTTTGCTTATTATGGCGAATATGGTTGGCGTCTGGGCTGGTATTTGCTCGGTGGTTTAGTAATTTTAATCGGTTTGCTGGGAGTTAAATTCCTGGTTAATCGTCCCCGTGAACTGGATTTGCACCCGGTTGGCGGCAAAGATGAAGCCGATGAAAAGAGCCGGGCCTCTTCCCTGCAGTGGTCACTTGTTTTTCGCTCCAAAACAATCTGGCTCCTGGCTTCGATTTATTTTCTTTTCGGTTTTTCCTACATTATTTACTCCACTTTCTTTGCTTCTTTCCTGGTTGACGAACGAGGGCTGATGGAATCCACTGCCGGTAATTTGTGGGCTTTAGTCGGTGTCCTTAGCATTTTCAGCGGGCTGCTCTGGGGGATCTTTTCAGATCGTTTTGGCCGCAGAACCGGTCTGGTCGCCATTTTTTTATTGCAATTCGCCTCTTTTCTGATCTTCTCTCTCACATTTGATTTCAGCGGTTATTTAGTCTCTTCTATCCTCTTCGGCCTTACAGCCTGGAGTATTCCCGGGGTTATGGCCGCCACCATCGGCGATCATTTGGGCGGCAGGCTTGCGCCCGCCGGCTTAGGGATGGTAACCCTCGTCTTCGGGGTGGGTCAGGCACTGGGGCCGGCAATTTCAGGCTACCTGGCAGACCTAACCACTTCTTTTTCCCTGGCTTTTTTGTTTGCCGCTTTCGGTGCACTTCTCGGAGCATTTATTTCACTGTTTCTAAAACTGCACCAGGCCGGTTTAGCTGATGATAAAAGCGCTGCGCTTTAGTTTATAACACCTGGTTACATAAACTGCAGCAGATTTAAAAATTCGCAGTAAATGGTTTCCGAGAGGACTTTTATTATGGTAGCATATACTAAGATAAATAACTATGAACAACTTCAGGCGCAATGGGAGTAACTATGGGATCTGATAATTCACAAACCAGGAACCAGGAAAAATTAAAAGAAACTATCATTGGGAAAAGCAGCAACCAGGCATACCCTACCCGTAAAAAAATAGGGCTTGTGATGGGACCGCTGTTTTTTATTTTATTACTGGCCTTCATTCCAGCCAGTGATTCTTTTACTTTGGCCATGAGAAGCGCCGTAGCTTCAACAGGATGGATAGCTATCTGGTGGTTGACCGAGGCCGTGCCTATCCCTGCCACCTCCCTGTTGCCGCTTCTTCTCTTTCCTCTCACCGGGGTAATGAGTTTCGAACAAACGGCTACAGGATACGCAGACTCGATCGTCTTTCTCTTTCTGGGAGGATTTATGCTGGCAGCTGCGATGCAGCGCTGGAACCTACACCGCAGAATTGCCTTGACCATCGTCAAGGCAATGGGAGCTCAACCAGCCCGGCTTATTTTTGGATTTATGCTGGCTACGGGCTTTCTCTCCATGTGGATCAGCAACACAGCCACCTCCATGATGTTGATGCCGGTGGGACTGGCAGTCATCCTGCAGGTAGCGCGCCTGATCAAGGAACAAAATTTGCATATCGCAGTAGAAGCGGGAAAATTCTCCTTTGGAACTGCCCTGATGCTGGGAATAGCTTATTCCGCCTCAGTGGGAGGAATGGCCACACTGATTGGAACCCCGCCCAACGCTATCTTCGCTTCAGTAGCTGAAGCTACGCTGGATAAAAATATTTCCTTCTTGGATTGGATGATATTCGGCTTCCCCCTGGCCCTGGTTTTCATCATGGTGACCTGGTTATACTTAATAAAATACTTCAAACTGGGAGAAATAAAAGGCTTAGAAGCGGGAAAAGAAGTTATCGATGAGGAAATAAAGCAACTGGGAGCGATGAAACATGAGGAAAGAATGGTCCTGGCGGTTTTTTCACTGGTCGCACTGGGATGGATCACCCGCAGTCTTTTTTTTGAAGATATTTTTCCCGCCTTGAATGACCCGATGATTGCAGTATTCGGCGCCCTGATTTTATTTTTCCTGCCTTCTGATATAAGTAAAGGAATTTTTTTATTGGACTGGGACACTGCAGTTAAAATTCCATGGGGAATCTTACTTCTTTTTGGCGGCGGCATCGCTATCGCCGCCAGTTTTTCTGAATCCGGCCTAACCGGCTGGTTGGGCAACCAATTGGCTGTTTTACAGCATACCCCTCCACTATTAGTAATATTTGGTATATTTGCCCTGGTCGTCTTCCTCTCTAACGTTACTTCCAATACAGGCACCGTTTCGATGATCCTGCCGGTTATGATCGCCATGGCCGGGGCCATGGCTGTTCACCCCCTGGGATTTATGATCGTAGCCACATCAGCTGCTTCATTTGCCTTTATTCTGCCCGTAGCCACCCCGCCAAATGCAGTAGTTTTTAGCAGCGGTTATATTTCTATCGAACAAATGGCGCGGGCCGGCCTGGGTATAACCTTAATCACTATTACCCTGCTTCCCCTGATACTCTACCTATGGCTCCCCCTGGTCTGGGGAGTCGGTTTGAGCTAAGCATACTTTTTTTACCCGGTAATAATACAATCCGGAGGTTAAAAACTAAAACCCGGGCATTAGTCTATACCCCACTTGAGATCTTCAACACACAGTGGGCAGATATTTACATTCAACCTGGCTGCCTTTTCTCTGGACTCCACAAAAGTACGGATGATTTCAGCGGTTACCCCCAGGGTAGCATTTGCTTTATCCGGATCCAGGATACTTACCTTCTGCTCAGAACCAAATGCTTTTTGCTTTAACTGCTTAATCAGCGACAATGCCAGCGCCCCCACTTTTTTTACTTTAAGACATGTTTAGTATAACACATAATTGTGATTTATTTATTAATTTCAAATAAATAATCAATAGCTGCGCGATAGATTCGTCAGCAGGTTGGCAAAAAACCACTACCTGCCGGCAAACAACTGTAGTGTGAAATGCTTGGTTATTTACAGCCGGATACAAGGTATATCCATTGAGCCTGACATACAGTTAATTGGGGTTGCTGCCGGCCGCTAGGTGATGAGCCTTGTCCATTATTTTTACTTGTTTCCAATTGTTGTGTTTTCAATTGTTGCTAACCTCTTTATCTGTCAACATTAAAACTATACAATATGGGAGATTAGTCGTAATGATAAATTGAAAACAGTAGACTGGCAATTTACAACTGACTCAGCAAGAATAAAACTGAAAAGACTTTATCCACAGTTTAAGAGTTGACAGTCTACTCTGTTTGTAACATTAAGGCAAAAATTGATTACCGGAAAACAACGTTTCTGGCAGGATATAAAAAGTAAAGGTCGAATATCAAAAATTAAAGTAATCAATGCAAAGGCTTGAATGATTTAAACAGGCAGCATATTTTGATAAAATTACATTATTTTATACTGATTAAAACAGGTTTATTTAACTGCATTAATAGGCTCCTTATTACCTGCAAATTAGAAAAAACCACAAGCGCCTGATAAAGGTTTAAAATATTATATCGCTTATATAATAAAGCGCCGGTTCGTGGTTTTGGTCGAACCCAGATAATTTATGATAGAGGTGGTCAGCAGGCCTTAAATATCGCCTATAAATTAGTAAAAAAATTGGAATGGCTGTCAAACTGAAAAGCTGGTAATTTTAATTTCTTTACCTGGGAGGTAATACTATGTTAAATGAGCAAATCAGTATTGGGGCCTCAAAAATAAAAGAAGTTAATGATTTTCTGGCTGATCCAAACAACCGGTTAGTTAATGATCTGCAAAAAGTGATCAACAGGTACGGCTCGCCGGCTGAAATTAACGCCCTTGCCAGGGAAGCCAGGCAGCTGCCTAACCTGATGGAGCGCCTCCGAAACACAGATTCGCCTTATGTAAAAGACCTGGAATGGCTGCTATCAGCCCGGGATAAAGGTGCATTTGTCTCCATTTCAGATTACCACCGTAATGTTTTAGGTGAAGACTACGACCGTCCCGGAAAGTCATTTAACGAGGGCAATGCGGTTACTCTGGAAATCAGCGCCCTGCAGTATTTTCCCTGGCTGATCAAAGAAGCTGAGTATGCCATAAATAATCAAGATGTCATGCCGGGGCGCTATATCCGTGTCCGCAAAATGCGGGAACAGGAAAACGACCGGGGAGACATCCTGGCCGTGGCGGCGGCAATGCAAATTGTCGGCGCCAGCTACGTGGAAAGCCTCGATACCAAAGGAACCGACGGCGCCAATGTCCATCTGGGTGGAGCAGAAACAATAACCGGTTACTTCGGCGGTATTGGCCAACCTAATGATTATGCCCTCATGTGGGTTGAAGAACTCCTCTATTACTATATAAGGTACGGTATAAATGAAGTCTTAAACATTAATTCGGGAACAATTTTACTGGGCTATATCCTTTACAAACTGGGGATCGACATTAAATTTAAGATTTCTGTATTTATGGGCAACGACAATCCTTACTCAGCATTATGGACTTTAATCATGGCCGCGTTATTTTCACGGGATGACAAGACTACTCCGCTTGCCGGTTTTAATTTAAGCAACTCAGTCGACAACAAAACTCTTAAATTAACCTCAGATATTCGTCATCAACTGGGGCTGGAAAATAAGGTCCGTATCGAACATCATATTACCGAAACAAACAAAAGTATTGTTCGTCAGCCTTATGATCGTTTAGATGAACTAATCGAGATTGCCGCTACTGTTCCCAACATATCAGCAAAACATGAAGGGGGCTTTCCCGAAGAAGAAGCTAAATTAGAACGTCCCTCTGATATATTGGATTATTTCCGGGACAAAGAAGAGATTATCGCCACGGGAGAAATGGAGGCTTTAGAAAAAAACTATCTTACCAAGCATCGGGCGGTCAACCATACGGCCAGAAAACTGGTCGAAAACGGCTTGTCCTTTATCGGGGCTCGCAACCTGCATCGCCGTTAAAAATAATTATAAACCAGTGATCCACATAATCCTGAAGTACTGCGCATTTTTGGCAGGACATTTTTTTAGCGATCCCGCGAACGCCCATGCACACTAAGTTTAGCGGGGTTTCTCTTCAAACTCAACTTTGATGGAACTGGCTCGTCCAGGTTAGGTTAAGTGCCGCAAATTTATCTAAACCAAATGTTTTAAAGGCTTCATTTTGTATGATATGTAATATTATTACATGGATTATGTTTTATAATAGCCAACAAATATAATAACCGGAGAAATGAGGGAAATATATGTCTTTAAAACAACAGCGCATATTTTGGACAATTCTTTTCTTATTGATGATCATGGCTGCTTTCATCGTGCCGTTTACGCCTTTGTTTCGCGATTTAAGCAGAGTTTATGGCGCATTTCTTTTCTGGAATATTTTTGCCCTGGTCGTAATAATTTGTCTCGGTATAATTACCGCAAAATGGAGGAATTTCAATGGACGCTAACACAATTTACCTGGCCATATTCTTATACTTTGTCGTAGGCAGTATTATTGCCCGTCTTGCCCGCAGAAAACTGGGAAGCGGGGTTAACGACTTTTTCCTGGCCGGACGAACACTGGGCGGTATTGTCTCAGCATTAACTTACAGCGCCACCACTTACAGCGCTTTCATGCTGGTCGGGTTGGCCGGTTTCACCTATATAGGTGGCGTTGGAGCGCTCGGCTTCGAATTGATATATCTTTCCGGCCTTGTCCTGGTCGCCTTTTTCGGACCCAGGTTATGGCTGGTTGGAAAAAGATACAATTACCTGACCCCCACTGAAATGCTTGGTGACCGGTACCAGAGCAAGGCGGTGGCCATAGTTGCGGCCATAGCGGCGGTTATCTTTCTTATCCCCTACAGCGCGGTTCAGCTGATCGGTATAGGCGCTTTAGTAGAAGGACTGTCCGGTGGTGCCATACCATTTCTGATCGGCGTAGTTATTGCCGCTGCGATTGCCGTTTACTGGACCTGGACAGGCGGCCTGCGAGCGGTAGCCTGGACCGATTCGCTGCAGGCAGCGGTTATGTTAACAGTAGCGATCTTGTCGGTTATCTTTATCGCCTACAACGGCTTTGGCGGTTTCGGCAACATGTTTACCCAGCTTGAAGAGCGGTATCCGGCCTGGTTAACGGTACCGGGTCCGGGGTTTTTTAACATCCATGCCTTTGTCGGACTGACCCTGCCCTGGTTTTTCTTCTCGTTATCCAATCCCCAGGTCAGCCAACGCCTTTTTATGCCCCGTTCGCTAAATCAAATGCGGATCATGGTCATGGGATTTCTCATATTTGGGTTTATCTATACCCTGGTCTCTATCTTATGGGGATTTTCTGCCCGGTTGCTGCTGCCGGATTTAGAGGTAGCGGATGCCGCTACCCCGGCCCTGCTCGGTTTGGACATTGTGCCAGCGTCTGTCGCCCTGCTGGTTATGCTGGGTATAAGTGCAGCAGCAATTTCCACTGTAAACTCAATTATTCTTACCCTGTCTTCAATGGTTACCCGTGACGTGTTTAAAAATTTACGCGATAACACCTCTGAAAACCGTGAACTTTTAGTAGGCAGAATATTTGTCCCCATATTTACGATTTTTATACTTGCTTTTGCCACTCTTCGCCTCGATCTGATAGCCGCCCTTTCAGTGGCTTCCTCGGCCGGGCTGCTGGTCATGGTCCCGGCTTTAATCGGCGCTTTCTTCTGGAAAAGGGGAACAGCTGCAGCAGTTCTGGCCAGTATCATAATCGGCGGCACCGTCGCCACAGTCCTGCAATACAGCGGCTTTTTCCCGTTAGGTCTTTGGCCGGGGGTGTGGAGCGGGCTGATTTCAACTGTGCTTTTTATCGGGGTCAGTTTGCTGACCAGGCCTCCCGAGCAGAAAGCAGAAGAGTTTTTAGGCTATCTGCAGGAAGAACTAAATACCAAAAAAATTATTTAGTGTTCAGATGACAACAGCAATCATTGCTCTAAGCCTGGAATTGCAAAACAATCCAGGCTTTGCATTTAATTTTCATATTTTCCGTAAACAGAATGAACCAGGTTGTTAATGTTTCCATTTTCCAGGTTAAAAATCACGTAATGAAGGTAGTCTTCAGGCTGTCCGGGCTGGATACACATTGTATTTCCAAGCTTTCCGGCCCAGATTCCCCCGTTATATACTGGCGCTTCATGAATATGGCCATGGATTGACAATAAAGGCTGTTTTTCTGCAAGAAAGCGGTAGACTGCCGGACTGCCGACTTTATCTCCGGTAGCGCAAAGATCGAACTCCATATTAACCGGCGGATCGTGAATGAGCCATATGGAATGAGCAAGAATGTTAACCTGGCTTGCCATATCTTCCAGCGATTTTGTGACTGAAACTTTTTTTTCAAGGTAAGTCTTTAAATCAAAAATGAGTTCAATTTCATTTTCGCTGTTGATAACTGCCGGTGGACCGAGCTGAACTGGATCGATAAAAACCTCCTCGGAGCTGTCCGGGGCCACCCAGTATTTGTAAGCAAAGGGATAGTCTCTAATCCAGGGACAACCGCAAAACTGATAGCCTTTTACTTCCTTAACCCGATCCGCTACATAATGCCACAGGCCCTGATCATCTCCCTTTATCATTTCAGGAATTACCAGCTGGTTATCATCATTTCCAAGAATCAGAATCAGCTCTGACCCACATTCTTTTATATTAAAAGCATGTTCCCGGAGCTGGGGCACAAAAGAAACCTGGGCCAGAATACCATCATACTTGGGCAGCAAGTCTCCCGCAATCACCACCAGGTCGGGTCTGTTATCCTGCACTGCTTTAACCAGCATCTTCCAGTGGTTTTCTGATTGATGCACATCTGCCAGGGCCATGATTTTCAATGCTGCAACCCCTCCCTTGGATATAAATCAGGGCTGTTGAACTGCATCAGCTCCGGACGAAACTTCACCCCGGATAACTGCCTTTTATTCTTCACCACTACGACCGGGGTTATCATAACGATAGACAATCCCCTCCCAGTTTCTCAGCAGTACAAAGCCTTCTCCGGATGAGATCTGATATTCAGGCGCAAGAGGCGTTTTTCCAAGCCCTGAGGGAGTGATGATGTAATTGGGTACCGCTAGCCCGGTGGTAAATCCGCGCAAATTTTCCAGGATCTCTATCCCTGTCTCGACGGGGGTGCGAAAATGCTCGATGCCGATAGTTCCCTGGCAGTGGTACAGATAATAGGGCCTGACCCGCACTTTCAAGAGCTCGTGATTGAGAGCCTTGATGATCACCGCTGAATCGTTAATCCCACGCAGGAGAACCGATTGGTTATGTATTGGAATACCGGCCCTGCTTATAAGATCCAGTGCTCGGGCGCTGTCAGCAGTAATTTCCCGGGGATGATTTACCTGGATGTTGATGTAAAGTGGATGGTGCCTGGATAACATTTCACAAAGCTCTTCATCTACACGCTGCGGTAAAACTATCGGGGCCCGACTGCCGATTCTCTTGATCTCGATATGCTCGATATCGTCAAGAGCGGACAGGATTCGATCAAGCCACCCGGTGTGAAAAGTAAGAGGATCTCCGCCGGTTAGAAGCACATCACGGATTTCCCGATTGTCCCTGAGATATTGCAAAATCTCTTCTAGATTATCTGCAGAAGTGGCCTGGTCTACCTCTCCAATCTTGCGTCTGCGCAGGCAGTGACGACAGAATCCGGCACAAACATTGGTAACATGAACCGCCACTCGGTCCGGGTACCAGCGCACCAGGTTATCCACCGGAGAGCTGTACTCCTCACCGGAAAAATCGGTGACTCCGGTCAACTCCATCTCCCGGATATCAGGGAGCATCTGCTTTCGAACCGGGCATCTCTCATCAACAGGATCCATCAGGCTTGCAAAGTAGGGCGTAAATGCCCACCGAAACTTTGATTGGATGGTCGTGAAATCTTTTTTCTGTGTGAGGGTTAACGGAAATATTTTCTCCAGCATCTCGACGCTAGAGATGCGATTAGCAAGCTGCCATTTCCAGTCTTGCCACTCCCTTTCAGAGGCTCCGAGAGCAGTCTTGATCCGTTCTTTTTGCCCGGCATAATTATCGGCAAGCTGAAAGCCGGTTAATACCTCTTTTTTGGCATCAAGATAATCCAGTGCGTATTGGCGAAATTTTTCGGCTTTTTTCAGTGATATTTCTTGCCTGTCTTCTTGACCGTATTCTATCATGGCTCTCCTCCTTCATTTCCGGCGACCCGATTTTTAAGCGGTTTAAACAATTGATCCCTGTCAATATCGGGCCTGGACTGGCTCACCTTCTCCAGGGCAAATCTTGCCCCATAATCCATCCCCTGGCTGCCGCCCAGAACCACTATATCTCCTGGTTCGACTGCAGAAAAAGCATAACTGATCGCATCGGGAAGTTCTTTAAACAATTTCATTTTAACCCCCGCCTTGCAAAGCGTTTCTTCAAAAACGGTTTTCTCTTCGTCTGTTACCTGATCTTTATCGGAAACATGGGAATTGCTTAAAGTAACCACAACCTCTTTCATTCCCAGTCTCGGCGCCCACCATGCAATCGCTTCTGCATTATCTCTGTTGACTGTAGGTCCGCGGCTGCCCCGGATAGAATATATAAGCCTCAGGTTATTATACTTCATATACTGCAATGTTTTTAGGGTTACATGGACGTTCTCGCCGGTATCACAGTGATCATCAATAATTGTCAGGTGATCTTCAAAAATCACTTCGAAGCGCCTTTCAACCCCTTTAAAGCTTTTTAGGCTTTCCTGGATCGTGTGAACCGGCACACCGCAAAGCAGTCCGGTAATTGCTGCTACCATGGCATTATAAACTGTCTGATAACCCATTATACTGAGTTCGATATTGAAAGCTGCAGGTTTATACTCTTTACCTTCCGCTACAAAGGACCTGTTTATTTCCAGTATAAAGTTGGGCCTACCCGTGGAAAGATCCAAGTTATTACAGCTAATGTCGCCGCTGCGGTTTTTCAGGCCAAAGGTTAATACCCGGGCCCTGGTCTCATTTACAAGTTTAGCTGAATAGGGATCGTCTAAATTCAAAATGGCCCATTTGCCCGGCCCCGCCTTTTTAATCAGGCTCGATTTGACCTCAACGTATTTTTCAAAACTTCCGTGTAAATCGATATGATCTCTGCTTATGTTAATCAGGGATACAATATCAAAATCCGCATGCTCTGCCCGGCTTAACTCCAGGGCGGAAGAGGAGACTTCCATGATTACATGGGAAATCTTTTGTTCACTCATCAAATAAAAATAATGCTGCAAATCTAAAGATTCCGGCGTTGTCAGGTCCGCAGGCCGGCGTTGATCGCCAATTTTTACTATTACAGTACTGATCAGGCCTGTTTTCAGGCTGTGGTTTTCCAAAATTTCATTGATCATGTACGCTGTCGTTGTTTTTCCTTTTGTAGCAGTAATACCAATAGCCTTCATTTTAAGTGAAGGGTGGCCATAATATTTATCACTTAAAGCAGACAGCGCTTGACGACTGTTGCCAACCCGAACCTGTGGCACCGCTATACCTTCCCGGTAATCTTCAACTATCACTGCAGCCGCACCATTTTCTACGGCCGTTGGTATATAGCTGTGTCCGTCCGTTTTATAACCTTTTATCGCTACGAAAAGGTCACCGGGGATTACTTGGTTGGAATTGTAGGCAATGCCTGTAATATAAATATCTTTACTGTTCCTTGAATCAATAACCTTGACTGCTGCAAGTAGTTCAGAAAGTTTTATAATCCGCTTCCCGGTCGACTTCTCCATTAGTTTCCCCGCTTCTTTATTTTTCGCTTGAAACTTTGCAGACCCGGGACTACTTTTGTAAATGCATAATAAACGGCAGGTTTGTACACTTTATCAATTTCGCCAATGTATTCTGTAACCCCGTCTTTGCGGCAAAAACCTTCCTTGAATTGGTACAGGCCATCATTTCGGTTCAGTTCATATACGGCGCCGAAATCATAGGCCTTTACTCCTGTTTCGAGGCCCCATTTAATCATTTCCCACTGTATCAGTTCATTGGGCCTCAGGTCTCTTTTAATATCGGCGCTTGCTCCATAGGCATAAGTAATCTTATTGCCGTATCTGGCCGGTATGGCTGCCGACAGGTAGTCACCTTCATGTTCAGCGATATATATTCTCGTGTCCTCAGGATAAGCGTTGATCAAGTTCTTGATATAGTAAAATGGCCTTCTTCCGATTTGATTTCTTTCCGTGGTTGTTTTATAGAGATCATAGAAAATCTCCAGGGCTTGATCAATATTTTTGTCACCTGGTTCTGTATAAGTGACCTTTACCCCGCTGCCAATTGCCTGCTCGATATTACGCTTCTTGGAACGGCTAAAAGATTTATACAGGCTTTTTTCATCAAACCCCTCCAGTCCTAAAACCATGTTAAGCCTGGGCTGAATTAACTCGTTTTTGCCGTAGCCAATATTTCTTACTTTATAACCCCGGGCAATATACCTGTCCTCGAGCTTTTTATCGTACTTGATCTCCGGATCAAAGCGGAGCATAAAAGCGTTACAATCTCTTGCCACCTGGTCAACTTCGCCAACCAGTTCGTTGACGAGATCGATATTGTAAAGATCACACGTCGGCCCCTTGGCCGCATAAATTAGCGCATAATTAGCCAAAACCTTGCGCATCAACAGGGATATGGCCGCTACAATAATCCCTTCTTTTTCTATATAAACCTGCTTGTCGTCCCAACCCTCTTTGACAAGCGCCCAATTCATATCCTGCTGGATCGCCGTGGTATAAGGCGAATTTCTGACAAAATTATTATATCTTCTAACCTCTTCCGGGTTTGCCTTGTCCAGGATCGGCATAAACAGATGTCCCCCTTGACATATTTAAACCAGCAGATTTAGGTTTCAATTTGGCTACTCATATTTTTTGTAGTATTTAAGAAACCGCCGGTAGTATTCATAATTGTATAGTATATCCCGGACAGTTCTTTTCAAATTCCTGTCTTTCCTGTAAGGCAGGGTACGGCAGTACTTTTTTTGCCTTATTAGTTTATCCACATAAGCCTTTAATGATCGATCCTCCAGGTACTTAAAGAGCAACCTTTTAGATATTCCCAGCCATAAGTGCTCATTGCCGGCCAGGACAAGCGGCTGCGGCTTGTTATAAATCAGATCATCCACCAGGTAGCGCGCCAGGTTATAGCCGCTGCCGGTAACAAAATAACAGCTTCTGCCCGGCCTGATATTTACTTCAAAAACTTTCAACTTTCCATCGCGCGGATCATATTTTAAATCGATGTTGGTATAACCATGATAACCGATTTCTTCTAAAAAAGCCTTGTATTTCAGATATAATTCTTCATTATATTCATTTATAACAGTCAAGTAATTACCGATAAGCAGAGGAGTGCAATCCTGTAAGAGGATTCTTCCCAGGCACAACAGTTTCACTTTTTTATCCAGACCGACATAACCGTATAAAACCCGCATGTTAGTATCATCACCGGGAACATATTCCTGGATTATTAGTTTATGCTGATAGTTTGAAGAGTAAATTCTTTCTATGATTTCTCCGGCTTCTTGATTATTATGGGCAATGTATGCTTTTCTTTTGCCTCTAAAAGAGGTGTTAAAGTATAGTACGCTGTCATCGGGTTTTATGACCACCGGAAAATTAAAGTTGATCTGGAGGTTGTCTTTATTTTCGACAGTACAAATGATGGTTTTCGCGTAATCCAGGTTGTGTTTTTCACACAGCCGGTAGAAGTTTTCTTTATAGATCAATTGATCCATTAATTTTTCATCGACAAAAGGTATAATATATTCATTTTTTAAGGCTTCTTTATTTCTAACTACCAGTTCAGAATAATTTTCGTTACAGGCAATAAGAATAAGGTTTTCTGCTTTTTCTTTTAATTCTCCGGCCAGGTCTGTCAACTTCTCTACAAAAATATCGCTTTGTTTTAAATTTTCACATACATCAACAGAAATAATCTTTGAATCCCGGGTCGGAGTCAGCTGTCCCACTCCAACCGCCTTGCTTTTAATTCCATACTGCTCGTGAAACGATCGGGCCATTCCGTAAGCAGTGTGATCACTACCAAGGATAACAGGGACAAAATCTGCTTTAGGCATATATTTTAAACTCCATTATTAAAGTGATCGAAAACTATGATTATATCATGTTAATCATGGCCTATATTTCACATTTTATCAGATAACCCAGCCTATCAAAAGTTGTAAAGTTCCTCGATGATTAGATGATTAAAGGTAAGATCGTAACCCTATTTCAGCCTGTGCATTTAGCAAGGCGCTATAAATACTGACAGCGTTACCGCTTTGCCGATATGCCACCATACAGAAAATAGATAAGGGCTCCAACACAATATGTTTCAATTAATCATTCTTTATTATATCATCATATTTAGAATTATTTCAGCTGCATTAGTTTAATTACAGCAAACAAAATAATCTTTTTCACGGCCGGTATCCCGGCAGTGAACAGATTGTTCTTTAGCAGGCCGTGATATTTACGATCAAACTTAAGCTGTTAATGAAATTCAGATCATAAAAGCTAAATACTGCCTGTAGCTTTTACTTGACACCTGCCAGCTTATCCACCTTCACATGATCCGTATTGGGGCAGGAGGTAATCCTGCCTCTTTTCTTTAAAGCTCTGAATTGCAGGCTCAAAACGCTCCTCGATCTCCTGCGGGCTGAGGCCTTCTTCAAGGTATTTACCCATTTTTTCAGTGCCCATGATCTTATCAAACATGACGATCGTGTCATTGCTTTTTGGCACGTTAAAATCACCCAGCTCAAAGGCATAAGCCAGGGCATATAACCCTGTCCTGGCCGGGTTGAAGCTGTGGTAGTCTATTATCTTCAGCCGCACACCCCCGGCTTCATCACGTTCTTCAGGAATAAATTCAGCTCCCTCCAAACCCGCATCATTGAGCAAAGCGGCGTAATCTTCCGCATCAAGATCTTTACCGCCAATCCACCTGAACATATCAGCCTGGTAAACCCCGGTGCCTTCTCCCAGCCCGGTAACCATGTAACCGAATACTGCCTCCAGGTCCGGTATATTGGGCGAAGTCTGGACCCAGGAAAGTCCCGTATCCTGAAAAATCATGCTCCGATCGTAACCTTCCATGGGAACCACAATCAGCTCTGCACCAATATTGCGATTAAAATAACGGGATAGTTCTGCTACCGTCATGCCGTGGGCCATCGGCATTGTGTCCACTCCCACAAAGGACTTAAACCGCTTTTCCAAAACCGGCCCATCCACGATCAAGCCGCCCAAGGGGTTGGGACGGTCTAAGACAACAAGAGGAAGGTCGTATTCTTCAGCGGCCACCATGCAGTAGTTGAGGGTGGAAATATAAGTATAGGTGCGCGCTCCAATATCCTGGATATCATACACAAGAATATCGACCTCGCTGAGCATCTCTTCAGTGGGCATCCTCGTTTTACCATAAAGGCTGTAAACGGGAATAGCAAAATCTTCATGAGTGTAAGATTCCACGTATTCTCCGGCTCTGGCAGTACCATCAATACCATGCTCCGGGGCATACAATGCTGCCAGCGTAATACCTTCTGCTTCCTGCAGGAGCTCAATTGTGCTTTCTCCCAGGCTGTTCATACCACTTTGGTTCGTCACCAGGCCCACCTTTTTATCTTCCACCAGGTGGCGCTCTTCATCCATAAGCACCTCGCTGCCCAGCCTGAAACCTTGACCATTATCTGCCTCATCTACCTCGCTTTTTTCTTCCCCTTCCTCCGAACCTACATCGATTTCACCAGGAATAATTCCGACCCTCTCGGCCAGAAGAGCAAACAGTAAGATAATGACAACTATTAGAAAAAATAATCGCCTCATTAATTCGCCTTTTTTCATCATTGATCAGTCCCGCTCTCCGTTCGAGATCTCGACCCAGGCAATGTAATTGGCATAATATTCACCGGCAGGACGGTATTTAAAATAAACAGTGTAAATAGAAGCTTCACATAGCGCGGAGATAAAGGCCTGCCTTCCGTGTTTGTAAAAACATGGTCCAGGGCCCTATAGTAAGTCCCCTTCGCCTGGCGTTCCCGCCATTCTTTCATGATTTTCAGGTTGTTTTTGTCCAGCATTAAAGTACATTGCTGGCCGTTCTTTCCCCTTCTGAGTTTGAGTTTGCCGGTGAAAAGATCCAGATCCTGCCACTTGAGCTCTGCTATCTCGGACACCTTAAGCCCTGGATCACAAATTAGCAAAAGGATAATCAGGTTTCTCAGCTTTTTGAAATCTTGCCGTCCGGGTTGCTTTGCAAGTTCAACTTGCTTTTTCGAAGTAAATAGCCCGGGAATCTTCATTGTTATCGCATCCTGTTCATGTATATTCATCTTGGTACACACGTTAATCTTGACTAATACGGAATGCATTAGTCAAAATCGATCAGCACTTTTAAAGGATCGCCCGTTTTACAATACTCAAAAGCTTCGAAGATCTGATCAAACTTGTATATTTCCGCTATTAATGGATTGACGTCGATCAGCTTTTTCTCCAGATATCTCAAAGCCGGGGCAAAAGGGCCGCACCGTGAGCCAACTACTGTAATTTCATCCAAAACAAGGGAGGTTAAATTTAACTCCTTCTTCTCTTCTACAGTACTTTTCAGCACCAGCTGCCCCCTTGGTTTAACCAGCTTTTGTGCCAATTCGAAACCGCTGAGGTTTCCTGTAGCATCCACGACAACATCAAAATCTTTTTCGCCGTTGAAATCCTCCAGGTGGATCGTCTTTACTTTCTGCTCTGCAGCAATAGCCAGCTTTTCCGGATGTTTCCCCACCAGGAACAAATCAGCCCCGGTTAAGTTTAAGACAAGGGCGATCAATATTCCCAGCCTGCCGTCACCGAGCACAGCAGCTTTGGCAGCAGGCTTGAGCTGGATTTGTTCTGTAATTTCAAAGGCTGCGGCCAATGGCTCGACAAATACTGCTTCTTCGTCACTGACATTATCGGGTACATGATGAAGGTTACTGAGGGGCAGGGCTAGATACTCCGCCATGCAACCGTCTCTACCGGTAATACCCAGAGTGGTCCGGCGTGGGCAATGCCGTTCCAACCCCTGTCGGCAATATGCGCATTCCCGGCAACCACAGTTAATTTCTGCAACCACTCTTTTTCCCAGAAGCGAGCGGTCGCTACCTTCTATATCCTCGACCACCCCGCAGAATTCATGTCCTAATATTCCCTCAAAGTCCATATAACCTTTAATGATTTCAAGGTCGGTCCTGCAAATACCGGCTTTGGTGATTTGAATCAACGCTTCTTCTGCTCGTAAAGAAGGCTGTGGATAAATATCAACCAGTTGCAATTCGTTTTTAAACAAGAGAGCCTTCATGCTTTTTTAACAACTCCTCATGCTGCTTTCTGATCTTTAAAACAAATAGTGGCTGATCCAGTGTGCATTGCCGTTTCAGAAACTAATAAATTCTGCGTAAATCAACTCATTAAATCTTCAGTAAAGTGCTTGCCCTTTAACAGGATTTCGAACAGGGCGGTTAACCTGCCCACCTTCGCCAGGTAGTGTTTGAAAATATAGCGGAAAAACTGTTCGGCCTCTTTAGCCAATTCCGGGGTAATCTCCTCTTGACTGTAAAGGGCTAAATTTATCCCTTCTGATACCTCCCTGAAGTTAAGATTAAGGGCCAGAAAATAAACCCGGCGGATGATTCTTTTGCTGTATTTACGAGGTGTTTCACCGGGCCATTTTCCCAGATTTATTCTATCAAGCAGTGAAAGGGCAATCAAATAATAACCGACAGCGCGCCGGCGCGGGTTTTGAACCTCCAGGTTGCCTATCATTTTTTTAACGCGCCTGTAACGGTAAGCTACATGAGCAATAAAGACCAACATGGCTGTGAGTAAAACTGCAGTTAAAATTTTCAACAAGACCGCGATAAAAATACCGGCACTTATCCGGCTTTCAACTCCGGGATAAGCTGCGGTACTGTCTGGATGATGATCATAATAATCTCGACCATAAAATGGAGCAACCTGCCCTTCTTCGTCTTCAACAGCGTAAGCATCGCTTTCAGCCGTATCCCGGTGCCGGGGCAGATCAGCGCTGGTGCTAAAGCCGGGGGTGGCTTCAAAGGGCAGCCAACCGAGGCCCGGAATATAAGCCTCCACCCAGGCATGAGCATTTGTTCCGGCCACCTCATAAACCCCGTCTTCCGACTCTTCATCCGGAACAGAAAACCCGCTTACATAACGTGTCGGAATACCGGCGGCACGACCCATAACTGCCAGGGCAGTAGCAAAGTAAGTGCAGTACCCTTCATTCCGGTCAAAAAGAAAATAATCGACAAAATCGCGGTTACCCGCTACTTCCGGCACATTCCGGTTATAGCTGTAATTATGGCGCAGGAAGGTTTCCAGAGCTTTAATCCGGTTATAATAACCCTTCTTTTCGCCGGCAACTTCCAAAGCCAACTCCTTAACCCGGGAAGGCAGATCAGATGGCAGATCAAGATAATAATCCAGCGTAGAAAGGTCTTCTTCTCTTTCCAGCTCGGCAAAATTTGAGCGGTATGCCAAATCCAGGCCTTTAACCGTGTATTCATGATTTAGAGGGATGCTTTCTGACATGACCATACTGCTGTTTTGCCCGATTTGCAACGCACCGGGTAAAGATGAAACATCCTGCGGATAAAGCATACTGAAAACCGAGCTGGTTCTTAACCGCTTATGTTTGATCGTTACCTCTGTGTCAGTTAATAAATCAAGCAGCGCTTCTCGCGGGACAGCAAAAAAATCTCTTCCTTCCAAAGCCTCCGTTTTCTTCCAATGGCGGCCGGTATAAGTATCTTTGATCCGCCCTCTCAAATAGATTCCACCCTGGCCACGCACCTCGATCAAAACTGTCTCATCCAGCCACAGCGGACCGCCCAGCTCGGCCCCTTCCTGCGAGCCAAAAGCATAAAAACCGAATGTTCCCCCATCGCCTCTAATTTCGTTTGTCTCGCTGCTTCGCAGTCTGTTGAGAAAAGTAAAGTTTTCATTAACCCAGGCCTGTAAAGAGTGCCATTGAACAGGCCCCAGATCTTTGGGCAGAATCAAAGTTATCAATACAGCGATCGAAAGAAGCGAAACAGTATAGCCAAGCCAACCATTTCGAAGTCCCACTATTTCCTCTTGTTTTCTTCTGTTTCTCTGCGGAAGCCTGCTCCAGAGTTCAGTCCCCTTATGGTAGCTAAGCAGCATTAGCCAAAAGATGCTGTAAGTAATGGATGACGGATAAGCCGAATCGATAAATAAGTACCACAGGGGAACAAAAGCTGCCAGACCGACAACAAAAAGCAGTAACAGTGAGTATCTAAACCTGAACACTATGACAAAAAGGGCCAGGGTTATACCGGCTAAAATTAACAGGGGCCAAAAAAGAGCATCAGCAGGCTGCGGTATGGTTAATATTGAAGTTACCCATTCCACGACTATGGGTATATTTCGATAATAGAGCACTGCCAGGCCGGCAAGTAGAAGCGGAATGCTTACCACCACAACAGGAAACAGGTAGAAAACGGTGTAAACTGTAACAAAAAGGGCGGTAAATAAAGCACGCAAAAAAAGCCCCGGGACTATATAGCCTATTTGCTCAATAACCGGCGTCGCCAGGGAGAGCCCCAGGCCAAAAACTATGGCTGATTGAAAGACTAATGCAAAATCAAAGCGCCGCACTTTCATCCTTTAAAACCTCCGCTGGATAGAGAATCTGCACCTTAACCCTGTTTTCTCTCAACCTCTCTAAAACGGTGGCTGCCGCCGCACTAAGGTTGGCCGGGGCCAGATAAAAAAGGACGAGATCAAATCCTTTTTGCTTTAAGCCTAATAGAACTGCCGCATCTGTAAAACTGAGCCTGGGTGTAATCAGGTACAGCGATCCGCTGGTGGCCAGGTAGTGACAGCGATTACTGACAAACGTGGAGTAATCGGTTTTCCCCAGTGGGGCCAAATCGATAATCCGATCCATTACCTCTAAAAAATCTCCCGGTTGGCTGCCGCCCAGGCTGCCGGCGTAAAGCGGCTCGGAAAAAAGTTCAACGGAAATATTATTGCCCAGGAAATAATACATGAAGGAAGCAGCTATATCCACCGCCATGTCTTCAAGGCGATGTTTGTAGTCGTGAAGGTAACTGCTTTCGCTCATATCTAAAAATATCTTGGGCGCTATATCGCCTTTTTTTTCATAATTCTTGACCACAATTTGTTCCTGCCTGGCAGTTTGCTTCCAATGGATTTTTTTTATACTGTCTCCGGCCTGCCATTCCCGTAAATCAGAAATCAGGCTGTGGTTTTCAAAACGATTCTCCTTTTGGTCGAAATCGCCAAAATGCTGCCGGGCTAACGGTTTTATTTCCTGCAGCCTTGTCAATTTCGGGTAAATTATTATCTCTTCCCCCGTGGCCAGGAATTTGGACAGCTGAAACAATCCGAATGGATCTCCCGTCTTTATCTGGAACTCACGCATATCATACTTGCCCCTGCGGGTGCATCTGACTTCGCGCTCAAAAGCTTCAGTTTCTCCGGCTTCCAAACTGACTATCTTTTTTTCCACAGGCGCCTGGAAAGACGATCCGACTATATTGCTTAACTCCAGGTAAGGAAAACGGCCGGATGAAGAATTGTTGATAATGTATTTAACCACAAGGTTCTGCCCTACTTCTGTCCGGTTTGCCGAAACCTCGATATCGCCCGTAATTCTTCTTAAACCAATCGACAACCACAGGTAAGGAACCAGGGCGAGCAGCAGCGCGAGGTAGAAAAAGAAATAAGGAAACCTGCCTCCAACCAGAACGGCAATAATGCCCAAACCAACTACTACCAGGAGAAATACCGGTTTTTTGATTTCAACCATTGGGGATCACCGGAACGTAGATTTGATCAAGAATTTCATTTAAAACATCAGACCTTTCTTTGCCTTTTAACCGGGCTTCGGGCTTTAAAATCAGACGGTGCGCAAAAACAGAAATGACCATGGCCTGGATATCATCAGGCAGCACGTAATCACGACCCCGAACCAGTGCAATCCCCTTGGCCACCCGGTAAAGATGCTGAGCGCCGCGAGAGCTCACCCCCAGGAGAAGATCGGGATGGGCACGGGTTTCTTTGGTCAGTCTTGCAATATAATGCTGCAGAATTTCGGCCATGTACACCTGTTTTGTTTTTTGCTGTATAGCAGTCAGCTCATCAGCGGTTATTACCATTTTTACTTCTTTAAAAAATGAGTTTCCGGAACCTATCTGCAGTATTTTTTGTTCATCTTCAATTTCAGGATATCCCAGGGCCAGGCGCATCATGAACCTGTCCAGCTGAGCTTCGGGCAAAGGATAGGTGCCTTCATATTCAATCGGGTTCTGGGTGGCAATAACTATAAAAGGTTCCGGTAACACGTAAGTTGCCCCATCTACTGTTACCTGCCCTTCGGCCATAGCTTCAAGAAGAGCGGCCTGGGTCTTAGGAGAAGTCCTGTTGATTTCATCGGCCAGAACAAACTGGCTCATGACCGGACCCGGTTTAAACACAAATTCACCTTTTTGCCGATCATAAACTGACAGCCCGAGAATATCGGAAGGCATCAGGTCAGGGGTAAACTGAATTCGCTTAAATGTGCACCCCAGTGTTTTGGCCATTACTTTGCTTAAGGTAGTCTTGCCCGTTCCGGGCACATCTTCGATCAACAGGTGACCACCACTAAGTATACCGGCAAGAATAGAAGAAATTACTTCCTTCTTGCCGATAATCACCCGGCTGATTCCTTCCAGTACCTCTTGGACCTTATCCATTATTTCACCAACAAAATATTTATTATTATGTTAACAATTATAGCACCTGTGCAAATCCACGGCAAATCAATCCAGGTAAGCAAAAAAACCATCCCGAAGCGATCATCGACTGTTCTATTAAGTTTTGTCGTAACAGCTTTCAATAATCCGGCGCTCCTGCAGCTAACAGGTAGGGATTAAATTTATTTACACTTATCAAGCACTATCATCTCGAGGAGCCCGGGAATAAGCCATTACCCATAAATATATATAGCATCCTTTCATAGGGTCGAGAACTGGCGTAGCAGCTGGTAGGCCTGGGCCGTTTGCTGCCCCTTCCGGTTGGCAGTGCCTATGCCCAAGTTACGGAGTTCTGACTTTTGCCCCGGCGGGTCTATCTCCCGCTGAACGCCCCACCCAGCCTTTACTGGGCATACAGGAGCTTTATCCTGAAGTCCTGCGCATTTGTGGCAGGACTTTTTCGGCAATCCCGCGAATGCTGACGAATCGGACGTTTGAGATATTTCATTTTCAAACTCAATTTTGATGGAACTGGCTTGTCCAGGTTATGGTTATATTTAAAAGCAATAAGACCATATGGTGCTTCAAGGTCGAATCCGCTTGACGCACCGGTTCAACAGTCACCCGTCTCCCCGACTAAACAGACACCCGACCAGCCCGACTACCCGACTAAACAGTAACCAAACTAGACTAGATGTTGATACCCGTGAGCCATTTGCGATCTTTAGCGGTGATAAACAGCTTATTAAAAGAATTTTTTGCCTACAACGCAAATGGCTTACCCGTATCTTTATGTTGTTGAAATAACGTGGCTATGGTATCCTTTTAACATATAACCATAGTCCTTAAAATAGGAATTTCCTACTACTACACGAGAGGTGACGCAAATGAAATACTACGACATTAGCCGGGAAATGCTCTCGGCTCCACGCTACCCCGATGCTCCCGGTCCCTACCTGGAACAGCTGGCAAGCTTTAGCGAAGGCTACCCTTACAACTTAAACCTGCTTCACTCAAACCTTCATGCCGGAACCCACTGCGATGCCTACCTTCATTTCTGCGACGGGGCAAAAGACATTTCAGAAATGCCCCTGGATCATTTTATCGGGCCCTGCCAGGTGCTTTCAATTCCGGAAAATTGCCTTGTGCAGGCCGAATTTTTCAAAGATAATTTAGCGAAAAGCGTAAAGCGCCTCCTGCTAAAATCAAACGGGACCTCTTACCTTGCGCCATGCGCAGGCCAGTACCTGATAGATCAGGGCATAATCACTGTGGGAGCGGATGCCTGGTCAGTAGCACCCATGGAAGATGAAGCCAGCATCCATGTCCCCTTCCTTTCCAACGGGGTTGCAATTATAGAATCATTGGATCTTAGCGAAGCAGCTGACGGGAATTATTTCCTGGTCGCCGCCCCCGTTAAAATTAAAGGGGCCGAGGGCTCGCCGTGTAGAGCTATTCTTTTTGAAAAACCTTTAACGCTGGAATAAAGTCAGGCATGCTTATTACGGGGACGAGAACTGTTAATTCTGCGGAAGATCCCGACCATAATGAACACAAATATAACCAGGAGCAAAAAAGCGAGGACTGGAACCAGGACCGCCAGCACCGAGATAATTAATGAAAAAATAGTTTCGGCCAGTGAAAGGAAGATGTTAGCAGTTCCCCCTGTCATTGACGTGGAAGCGCCATGCATTACATTGCTGACGGCGCTGCCACCCAGTGCCGCGCCACCCCCTGCTACTGCAGCCAGGGTCCAGGTTAATATCGGAGGCAGATCGATCATCAGGGAAGACGTAATCAAAGTCCCCGCGATCAGGCTGACCGGAGCAGAAAGTGTCCCGAGCAGGTTATCGATGAAAGGAAAAAAGTAGGCTCCTGTTTCTAACACCATAGCAATCGTCAAAGCAGTCAGGGCTGTATAGCTGCCAACCCAATTAAAGGCCGGAGACAGCTCCACCCAGCCTGCCAGAGAGGCTATACTTAAAAAAAACAGGGGAACAAAAATCCGAAAGCCGGTGGTGGCACTGAGGCTGATTCCGATCAGCAGGCTTAATATAACTTCCATGGCAATGTTTCACTCCTAGATCAAAGCAATTTCTATTTCTTAACGTTTAATAACGCAACCCCCTATTTCCTTACATTGTAATACACTGCTTTATTTTTGTCACAAGTCAGATACAAAGCAGCACCATTAGTAAAGAAGTCCAAAACAGCAATACAGACTGGAAAATAAAGCATTTACCTAATTTAATTCCGTTTCGTGTAAATTCTGGATCCCTAATGTTGGACCACTCTGACCACACAAAAAAATAGAAAAACTCAACTCCTGTTAGAAAGATAATAACGGCGGTATAGTAACGAGAAATATAAAACCGGATTCAGAAATAAGTAAGATCATGGATTACTTTGAAAATCGGCCATAGCGCATAAAGCTTCACGCAAAACTAACAAATGCCTCATATCATTTTTTTCGGATGCTTTTATAATAAAACTCTAACCAGGCGTGAATATAAATCTTAAAACTCAAATTTGAAATAATATTTTTTATTTCAGGTATTTCAGGAAGGAGATTTATAACACTTGGCGAAGTTATTAGATATACTACTATAGACTATAACAGGAGCATAAATGAGACCAGAATTGTCAAATATAGAAGTTATCCTGCTCAGTATCGTCAATGAGAAGCCCTCATACGCCTACGAAATTGATAAAACTATTGATTTAAGAGAGATGCGGCGCTGGGTGCGGGTAGGTGTGGCTTCTATTTACCAGGTATTAAAGAAGCTGGAAAATAAAAAATTAGTATCTTCCCAAAAGGAAAAGGAGGGTAGAATGCCGGAAAGGAAAAGATACTATATTACCGCTGATGGTAAAACCGCCCTGGTTTATGCCTCAAAAAGGCTTTTGTCCGGTTTTGAATGGCATTACCTGGACTTAAATGTCGGCTTGGAATCCTCAGATCTGCTTACACCCACTGAAATGGGTGCCTGTATTGAAAAAAGGTTGTTCCGGGTCCAGGCAAACAAAAAGAAACTGGCGGAAATATTAGAGGCCAGAAACGATATAATGTTTAAGAAAAAGGCTGTAATTAAAATTCTCCTCAATTTCCGCGAAGCCGAGGAAAAATTCTTACAGGAGTTGCTGGCCGGCCTGCCGGCGGAGCAACAAAAAACGTAGGGTAACAACCTACAATAAAAGAGTTAAAGGAGTTGGCACCAGTGTACTTGGACGAATTTGAATATTATGCCCCCAAAACTGCCGATGAGACTTTTGAACTGGCCGGGCGCCTTGGCAGCCAGGCCAAAGTGCTTGCCGGGGGTACGGATTTGATCCTGAACATGAAACAAAGTTTATTAAAGCCCCAATGCTTAATAGACATCAACGGAGTGAAAGAATTCCAGGGCCTGATCTACGAAGCAGGAAAAGGCGCGGTTATCGGCGCTGCCACAAAGATTTCTGAACTTGAGCATTCAGCCGTACTCAGAGATAAATATTTTGCCCTGCATCAGGCCGCAAGAGAACTGGGTTCAACCCAGGTGCGGGCCATGGCTACAATCGGAGGCAATATTTGCAATGCTTCCCCGGCAGCTGAAACTTCCTCACCCCTGGTCGCCCTCGGAACAAAAGTGGTGATCAACAGCGCTGCAGGTGAGCGGGAACTGCCCCTGGAAGATTTTATTATCGGGAATCGTAAAACAGCCCTGGAACAGGGAGAATTGCTGGTCAAATTTTTACTGCCGGAACCGGCACCCCAAACTGCCAGTTGCTATACGAACATCGGCCTGCGAAACGCCATGGAAATCGATGCGGTAAATATGGCAGTTAACCTGACACTGGAGGCTGATAACCGGACGGTTAAGGTCCTGAGACTGGTCATGGGTTCCGTGGCCCCAAGGCCTTTAGTTTCAGTAGAAGTTCCGGCGCTCCTGGTGGGGCAGGCCTTAAACAGCAATTTGATCGAAAAAGCTGCGGCAGCTGCAGCAGGCGAAGCCCAGCCAATTTCCGATATCCGCGCCACAGCGGAATATCGACGGGAAGCAGTCTTCGTGCTGTCCCGCAGAGTACTGCAAGAGGCGTTTAACGCCGCACAGGAGGTGTAATTAATGAAACAACAACTAATTCAACTGGAGATAAACAACCAGCTCTATGAAATACCGGTCACTCCCAGGGACCTGCTTGTGGATGTTATCCGGAAAAAAGTGGGCATTACGGGAACGAAAAAAGGCTGTGGCGAAGGCGATTGCGGTGCCTGTACTGTGCTTATGGACGGTGCACCGGTTTTGTCCTGTCTAACCCTGGCCATTACCTGCCAGGGTAGAAAAATTATCACTATTGAAGGCCTCGCTGACGAGCAGGGAGCCCTGCACCCCATTCAACAGTCTTTTTTGGATCATGGCGCGGTGCAGTGCGGTTTTTGCACCCCGGGGATGATCCTTACCACAAAGGCCTTGCTGGACAAAAACCCTCACCCGGACCAAACAAGCATAAAAAGAGGTATTGCCGGCAACATCTGCCGCTGCACCGGCTATAAGAAAATTGTGGAAGCAATTGGTGCGGCTGCTGATAGAATAGCGACCAGGGAGGTGAAATAATGGAGGGTAAAAAATTCAGCCAGGTTGGCAGGAGCGTAACCCGTATAGACGGACCGGCCAAGGTCAAAGGCGAGGCCATTTACACCGATGATATGGTTATGGCCCGCATGGCTCACGGTAAGATTAAACGCAGCACCTATGCCCATGCCTTTATTAAAAATATTGATTACAGTAAAGCGCTAGCCCTGCCGGGTGTGCTGGCGGTAATTACGGGCGAAGACGCCCCTAATAAGTGGGGTATCGTGCCCCAGACAGCCAACGAAGTGACCCTTGCCGTAGATAAAGTGCGATTTCACGGTGAAGGTGTGGCAGCCGTGGCCGCTATCGATGAAGAAACAGCCGAGGAAGCCCTTGATCTGATTGAAGTAGAATATGAACCGCTGCCCGTGCTGCTTGACCCCTTTGAGTCAATGAAGCGGGCCGGCGAAATACTTATCCACGAAAACGAACCGGATAACGTGTTGCATCAAGGCGAACAGCTTTTCGGTAACCCTGACCAGGCATTTGCCGGGTGTAAATATGTATTGGAAAAAAAGTTTTATACCTCATATGTAAACCATGCTTTTTTGGAACCTCACAGCTCCCTGGCCCATTATGATCCGCAAAACGGCCAGCTGCAGTTGTGGTCCAGCAACCAGGTCCCGCACTACCTGCACCGGCAGCTTTCCATTGTAATGGATATGCCGATGAACAAAATTCGGGTCATCCTTCCTGCAGTAGGCGGCGGTTTCGGCGGCAAGGGAGAGGCCAGTTCCTCCGATTTTTGTGCCGCCCTTCTTTCCCGTAAGACAGGCCGGCCGGTGAGGGTGACTTATGATCGCAATGAGGTTTTTGTCACGAATAAAGGCCGGCATCCCTGTCATATGAAAATGAAAATCGGTCTGGACCAGAACGGCTATATCCAAGCCGTGGATTTTGACAATACCCTGGATGGCGGCGCTTATGCGGGCTGGGGCATGGTGGTTATGTTTTACACCACCTCCATGATCCACCTGCCTTACAAGGTGCCAAATGCCCGAGCGAGAGTGCGGCGCGTTTATACAAACAAGCCCACCTGCGGGGCTATGCGCGGCTTAGGCGGTGTTCAACCCCGCTATGCCATGGAATGCCTGCTTGATGAGCTGGCTGAAATGATGGGTGTCAGCGCTTATGAACTAAAGATGAAAAATGCGGTTGAATCGGGATACCGCAGTGTGAGCAACCTCCATGTCCCTCACACAGAATACAAAAAGTGCCTGCAGACAGTCGTGGAGAATTCCGGTTACCTGGAAAAACATGGTAAGCAGCCTTTCGGCAAAGGCATCGGCCTGGCCGGCGGTTATTATATTTCCGGTACCGCCTATACTCTCTACCTTTCCTACAAACCGCATACTACTGTGCTTATCCGCGTAGACACAGAAGGCGGTGTGACTGTCCACTGTGCCGCTGCTGATATTGGCCAGGGTTGCAACACGGTAATGGCCCAGATGGCAGCCGAAGTTCTGGGGGTAAACTACGAAGATGTCCACGTGGTTTCGGGAGATACAGAGCTGGGCACTTTTGATCTCGGTAGTTTTGCCAGCAGGGTCACCTATGCTTCCGGGGTAGCTATTAAAGAAGCTGCCCGGCAGATCAACGACAAGCTCTTTGAAGTTGCCGCCGGCATGTTAAGCTGCCGCGCCGAGCAGCTGGAGGTAAGAGATCGGCGTTTTTACTCCGTTTTTGAACCTAAAAAGAATATTGAGTGGGAAAAAGTTGTTGATGTATATACCAATACAGTAGGAACGCTGACCGGGATTGGCCATTTCTCTCCACCGCGCCTTAAGGGAATCGATCTTACCCGCGGCGAGCGGGTTCAGGGCGCCAATATCGGCCATTCACCCACATTCGGTTTCAGCGCCCAGGCTATTGAAGTTGATGTTGATGTGGAAACAGGCAAGGTTCGCGTCACCAAGGTAACAGAAGCTGGAGATTGCGGACAGGCTGTCAATCCGATGAGTGTGGAGGGACAGGTTGAAGGCTCGATCATGTTTACCTTGGGACAGGCACTTTACGAAGAGATGCATCTGGACGAGGACGGCAGGATGATGAACGCCTGCCTGCATCATTACAAGGTGCCCACGGTGATGGAGCTTCCGGAAATGGATACCACCATAGTGGATAGTTATGATCCCACCGCACCTTTTGGCGTCAAGGAATCAGGTGAAGGTCCGGTGCAACCGACGATCCCGGCCATTGCCAACGCCGTATATGATGCCATTGGAGTAAGATTCACAGAACTGCCCATCACTCCGGAAAAAGTGCTTAAAGCCCTAAAGGAAAAACAGGGGAAGTAATAAGACATCCCTGAAAGCTTGAATATAATACGAATGCCTAAAAAACCGGGTGCAGGAAAGCCCCGGTTTTTTTCAGCACAAAAAAGCTTGTTTTACCTGTAAAACTGCAAATTTATTTTAAGAGCATAACTTTAAAACCGGCCTCCTTTGTTCCAATTCATGCCACAATTAAACAAACCGGCAAAATAAGTTATAATATAAGTCGGCATCCCAACATAGTAAGTCAGACCCGGGAGGAAATTCATTGATGATAGTAGTGGAAGCTCAAAGTCTGCAAAAGAATTACAATGGATTCCCGGCCGTAGCCGGAATTGATTTTAAAATCCACCGCGGAGAATGTTTCGGCATTCTTGGTCCCAACGGAGCCGGCAAAACTACTGTTGTAGCCATGATCTATTGTTTTCTGCCCATATCAGGCGGAAAGTTGACCGTGCTGGGAAAAGATGTAACCCTTGAACCCCGTTCCATAAAAACTAAACTGGGAGTGGTTCCCCAGGAAAACAATTTGGATTTAGAGCTGACCGTCCGTGAAAACCTGCTCGTTTACGCCGGATATTACGGCATCTGCAGGTCTGAGGCTCAAAAACGGGCCAAAGAACTCCTCCACTTCTTCGGCCTCTCCACTAAAGCCGACCAGGAGGTGGAACAAATCTCCGGCGGCATGAAACGCAGGTTAACTATCGCCCGCGGCCTGATTCATACTCCGGAAATTCTTATTCTCGATGAACCGACGACGGGCCTTGATCCCCAAAGCCGGCGCTTGATCTGGGAACACCTGCGCAAGTTAAAAAAAAGAGGTTTAACCCTTATCCTGACTACTCACTACCTGGAAGAGGCCAGTCAGCTTGGCGACGAACTGATAATCATGGACAAAGGTAAAATTTTAGAAGAAGGAAAACCCTTGGAACTAATTAAAAAGCAAGTGGGCGCAAAAGTAGTGGAAGTAGAAATAAGCCCGGGACAAAGCCATGCCTTACTGGGCACACTGGAAAATTTAATCAGCGGTTACCAGATCGCCGGAAACACCATTTACCTGTTTGTCGCAGAAGATGAAAACGCTGCTGTGGAACTGATAAATTCTAGCGGTTACGTGCAAACGTACCGGGTGCGACCATCCAACCTGGAAGATGTTTTCTTAAAGTTGACAGGAAGAGGATTAGATTATGCAGAAACTGAAGAAACTGGTTTCATACTATAGCCCGGTTAACCGGTGGGCATTAAAAGTGCTCGCCCGCAACTTGATCGTTTTTAGAAAAACCTGGGCCACCAACCTTGCCTTTAACATAGTCGAACCGCTTCTATACCTGGCCGCCCTGGGCGCAGGCCTGGGCGTAATGGTTGAAGATATTGAGGGTATGAGTTACACCCAGTTTATCGCCCCCGGTATCGTCGCTACATCAGCCATGTGGGCGGCAGCAGCGGAGTGTTCTTACGATTCATTTGTGCGGATGCATTTCCAAAAAATCTATCATGCTATCGTAGCCACCCCGATAAACCTTGAAGAAGTGGTGGTAGGAGAACTCCTTTACGGCACCTTTAAAAGTGTGCTTTCCGGAACAGTAATAATGGGCGTAATCGCCGCCCTGGGACTGGTCCTTTCTCCCTGGGCTTTGTTCACCCCCGTTGTTCTTGTCTTAAACGGACTGGTATTCTCCCAGATTGCCATGATCTGGACCGGCATAGTCCCTAAAATAGACAATTTCGCCTATTTCTTTACCCTGATCGTCACTCCCATGTTCTTGTTTTCCGAAGTATTCTTCCCCCTTGATGTACTGCCTCAGATACTGCAGCAGCTGGCCTGGCTGCTGCCCCTTTATCATGTGGTCGCCTTGCTGCGGGCTTTGACGATAGGGTTGGTCAGCGCTGAACTTATCTACCACGTAATGTGGTTAATAATTTTCATCCTGCTTATCTTCCCCCTGCCCCAGTTACTAATGCGCCGCCGTTTGATCAAGTAATGTCATGGGTGACGGGTTGTTGACAACATCACCGTTATCATCATAACTAATCCCAGGTGTGCTGCTGTTGTCATGAAAAACATAATAAAAAGGGAAAGCGGTATTTTCTAAGCAAACAATGTTGTAAAAATCCCGTCCTCTGAAAAACAGCTGCAGATGATCACTGTGCTTCACCATAAGGACACACAGACACGCATATTCCACAGTCTGTGCCGAATTTTTTCCATATGGCAAAACAGGCTTTGTGCTCAATTTTCCATGGTGAATTCTTTGTTTCAGGAGCAACGTTTGTATCTGCTTTTTTCGCTGCTGTCGTATTTTGTAACCCCACTTTTCCCGTTTCCAGGGCCGCTTTGAAAGGAATTGCTTTTCCCGGGCAGCGGCGGGCGCAGAGATCGCATCTGGCACAATAATCTGCCGGCTGATGTGCTTCGTTCAAATTGCTTCCGGAAAACGAAGCTGCTGGAAAGTTCGTGGTCACCGCACCGAGACGGACCCGGGGACCAAAATCAGGAGTCAAAAGCAGCCCTATCCGCCCTATTTTGCCAAGTCCGGCAACCTGGGCCGCAGCCGGGAGGATAAGCTCGCTTTCCCCGTCCATGTGGCAGCGCGCTTCATACCCCAGTTCTCTTAAAAAATAGCTTAAAATCATTCCGATCACCGCAACGCGTACATAAGCCCGGGTTACTTCCACTGCCTCTTCCGGTCGCGGGGCATGGGAGATTTTTCCCCGGTTCATCTCCACTGCAAATATTAATGCGTTTCGATGCGGGTTATTTACCGGTTTTCCATATGCAGGGCCCCTGCCCCGCACTGAATAAAAACATTCCAGCCCGAGAACAGCTTGACCGTACAATACGGCGCCGTAATCCATAGCAGCTGCATGGAGCCCTTGTTCGATTTCCTTGATCGAAATAGCATTTTGAGAAGAATTTTCGGCTTTGGCAGGTCCTGGAGCAAGCGGCCGAATATCTTTTAAAAACCGGAATGCTGAATCAATCCGGGCCATATTGGACCGGTCATGAGCATATACACCGGCTGATAAAGTCCGAAGCCGATCGTCTGTATCCTTTAACTCTGGACGGTTTGTGTAATAGGAGTCGTATTGTTTGCTTCCAGGAACAAGCTCCAAACGGGAAAATATCGTATCGCGCTCATCAAAGCGGTTCATTGAGGATACCAGGTCCTTTCTGTTATTATCTGGAGCCATTATAGCAACTATTTGTTATGGATGTCGAATTGTTCCGGGTTCAGGCAAACAGATAAAAAGCGACCTGTTCCCGCAAGGGAGGAGATGTAAACGATATATGTTACAATAAAGCTATGAACCAGTAAGGTCACTTGCTATATATTAAACTTCTTAAGGTAAAACTTATTAATAAAAAGTGAGGCTTTAAAATGACTGTTTTTAATATCGGCAAAGAAGGAGCCCTGCACCTGGACAAACAAGACCCGCTGGCTGGTTACAGAAAGCGTTTTCACCTCCCACCGAATAAGATCTATATGGATGGAAATTCTTTAGGCTTGTTGTCCAAAGATGGAGAAGAAAGCCTGTTTAAGGTGTTGGATCAATGGAAACGCCTGGGTATTGGGGGCTGGCTGGATAAAGAAAATCCCTGGTTCTATTACGGTGAAAAATTGGGAGGGTTACAGGCGCCGCTGGTCGGGGCAAAACAAGATGAAGTAATTGTCACCGGATCGACTACCGTTAACCTCCATACCCTTGTCGGTACTTTTTATCAGCCCCGGGGTTCAAGGACAAAGATCCTGGCCGACGAACTGAATTTTCCTTCTGATATTTATGCCCTGGAGAGCCAGATCAACATTAAAAACCTTGATCCTGCAGAACATCTTGTCCTGATCAAAAGCAGCGAAAGCCGCTTGATTGAGGAAAAAGACATCATCGCTTCCCTGGAAAATATGGGAGATGAAATAGCTTTAATTCTTCTTCCTTCCGTATATTATCGAAGCGGACAGTTATTGGATATGGAGCTGCTGACAGCGAAAGCACATGAACAAGGCATTCTCATTGGTTTTGACTGCAGCCATTCCATTGGTGCAGTCCCTCATTATTTTGACCGGTGGGGAGTGGATTTTGCGCTCTGGTGTAATTATAAGCATATGAATGGAGGGCCGGGGGCAACAGCAAGCCTTTTTGTAAACAATATACATTTTACTAAAACGCCCTCTTTAGCTGGCTGGTGGGGTTATAGAAAAGACAGGCAGTTTGATATGCTGCTTGAGTTTGAACAGGCTTATGGAGCAGGAGGTTGGCAGATCAGTTCTCCCCAACTCCTGAGCACCGCCCCACTGGAAGGATCCTTGCGAATTTTTGCAGAAGCTGGGATTGATAGTGTGCGGGAAAAGTCTCTGAAACTCACTTCTTACTTAATATATCTCCTGGAAGAAATAGGACTCACCAGCACCCCTTATAATTACCGGGTAGGAACTCCCCGCGAAATAAAACGCAGAGGCGGGCATGTAGCTGTAGAGCATGATAACGCCGCCAGTATCAATAAAGCCCTTAAAGCAAGAGGCATTATCCCTGATTATCGGCCGCCAAACATCATCCGCCTTGCTCCGATTGCTCTTTACAACACCTTCCATGAAGTATGGCAGGTGGTCCAAAGCTTAAAGGGTATTATTGATGTAAAAGAGCATCAAAAATATGAGAACAGCAGGGATACTATTGCTTAAGCCGACAACGGACGCTAATAAACTATAATTTAGTCATTAGTTTTGTTGTCCGACAATTTTATCACCAAGAAGCTCTTTATACGCCAGTAGATCTAGCAGGTAATGAAAACCATTTGACTAATTGTATGCTGATGGTTTTATAATCAGTAAAAAGATTTATTATGTTTATAGAAGGGAGTCATAAAATGGAACCAGGAATGATCTTAAGCATTGTGGGTTTAGCCGGTTTTACTATTGCTTTTATATTTTTAATGAGAAATATAATTAAAAAAAAGCCGGTCAGGATACCAGCATTGTTAATTGCCATTTCACTGATAACATTAATAATAGGTATTTCTCTTATCCCCATACCGGAGGATGAATTGGAAAACAGTCATAAAGTTAATGACAATGAAAATATAGTAAAAGTCTGCCGCAGCATAAATGAGCTGATTTAAAAGACCTGCTGCAAGGATAGACCGGGGCCGCCAGAAGTAGAAAGAAAGCAAAACCCCTGATCAGTATAAGAAACACCGATAAAAATAAACTTCTGCCGGTCACAACGTAGATAAACAATAAGAATCGGAGTATGATGAAGCTCCTGTAGGAGTTTTTGTAATAGATAAAGGGGGTAAATACCTTGAAGTTAACCCTGAGGCCTGCCGGATGACCGGCTATTCCCGGAAAGAAACTTTTGCTGAACTTGAAAAATGCACCGGAGCTCAATTTGACCCTGACCTGGTGGAGCTATTTATAGAAGTTTTGAATGAAATATAGTAATTAAGTTTGGTTTATATGCCGGATGATAATTTCTCTTATTTGTTTCAAGTTACTCCGGCAGCAGATTAATCGTGTTTGTTTTCTTGAAAGCTGAGATATAGGGAGTGGTCGACAGTGGATGTATATGAACACCTGGCTTACCATTTATCCCGCCTGGGAATGGGAATGCCGGACAACGATGATTTGCGTGAAATATTAAAAGCAAATTTGACCCCCATGGAAGCAGAAGTTGCTTTGCTGTTTCCTACCAGAGTCACCCCGATGCAGCCGGTAAGTGTTGATGTAATTGCTTCTTCAGGCGCTATTTCCAGAGAGAAACTGGTGCCTGTTTTAGAAGCACTTTATGAAAAAGGTTTTTTATTTTCCGGGCGGACCAGTGGCGGTGAAATAGGCTATGCCCTCCATCAAGTGGGTTTCGGATTTCCCCAGACTTTTTTTTGGAAAGGTGAAGAAAACCCACATAATAGGAAGATGGCCGCCTCAATCGCCAAGTATTTTAACCGGAATGTGACCAGAGAAGCTTATGGCAGTACAAAAACCAAGACTTCGCGATACATCCCGCCGACCGAAACGACGAACCAGGATATTGAAGCAGTTTTGCCCTATCACATGATGGACTGGGTTGTTTCAAATGCCACACAAATTGCTGTAGCAAATTGTTCTTGTCGTATGGCCATGAAGCTACTGGGAAAAAGTTGTGAACATCCAATGGAGGTTTGCTTAAAATTTGACGAGATGGCCCAATATCTCATTGATAGCGGGCAAGGAAGAGAAATCACAAAACAAGAAGCACGAAATTTAATTAAAACAAGTGAACAGGCAGGCCTTGTACATTTTGTTGACAACTGTATTGAAGGAATTAAGCATAACTGTAACTGCTGTGGTTGTGCATGCTGGAACGTGGGTAGTATAAAACGAAGGAAGATACCGCGAGACACCTTGATGGCCACGTATTTTTTAAGGGTAACCGAGCAAAAAGATTGTACAGGGTGTGAGCATTGCTTGCAGGTATGCCCTGTAGACGCCCTGACAATGAAAGAGAATTTCCCTTTGACAGATAATGATTGGTGCATAGGGTGTGGCGTTTGTGTTGCCAAGTGTCCTGCAGACGCGGCCAAGTTAACAATAAGGGCAGATATAGAACAACCGCCAATTCAAAACTTTAAAATGTTACACGAAAAAATATTAAAGGAAAAAGGACTGGCCTAGCGCTTTATGGATCTTTGCCTGGCATTATTCCGTGATCTGGCTGTCCCTGCTTTTAATGATTGTAGTGCTGCTCGGAGCGGCGATCGGCATAACCAGGATGAGGCGGGACATGGATATTGCCTAAGGCCTGGTTATCGTCTGGGCTTATGCTGGAATCCTGAACAACCATATTTCCCCGGCCAAAGTTATTTCTACCGCGATACTATGTATTGTTATCTTATTCCTGGCCAAAGGGTACCTATTATATAACATACCGAGAAAAGCAGTCTGATGAATCATATATGACCGGTGTAAGGCCTCTGGGTTGTCGCGTAGTGCAGCCACCGGATCATGGTAATGAAATCAAAAACCGGCAGGCCAACTGCTCTCTGGACATAAGCGGCATAGGGCGGCATATCGCTGCATTCAAGCAAAATAGCCCCGATATCATTGTTTTCTTTTACCAGTTCCACGACCGCAGAGGTGACTTCTTTTTTTACTTCTCCGTTGTTAAATGTGCCCATGCCTTCTAAAATCGCAGAAAAATGCGGTCCATGCCTTAAATCTTTGATTACCAGCATGCCGGGATCCTCGATGTAGCAGCTTTCCAAGAGCCGGTCATTAATCGAAGCCAGGTCGGCAGTCAATACTCCAATCCTCTGACCCGGTTTCAAGGTGGTCTTAATCCAGCCGGCCTGGACCAGGCTGGACATGCTGACCGGCACTTCAACCGCTTCCGCCACCTGTTTCTGAAAAAAACCAAAGAACCCGCAGGCCCCGGAAATGGCCCTGATCCCTTCTTTCTCCAGTTCTACTGCCGCCCTGACAATCGGTTCCCCCAGGCTGGAATCGCCACTGAGCAGCCCCTGGACATCAAGGTCAGGCACGGCCTTCATTTTAACGGGAAAATCATAGCTGTAAGCATTAACCACATTCCCGGGCAAAAGTGGATAGTAAACATCATCGATATGCAGGATTCCCACCGAGTATCCAGCATAATTCTGACCCTTTTTCATGCGGATAACCCTGTCGTCACTGTTTTCGGACAAATAACCGAATTCTCTTTCTCCGCCGTATATGTTAATCATCATCACTCCCCAATTATTAAACACAGGCCGGTTCCGGGATCAGCTCTCCACGTTCGAACCGTTCCAGGTGCATACAGCTAACATCAATAAACGGTTTTTCCCCGGATACGATTTCAGCCATAACCTGGCCCACCGCCGGGGCTAACTGGAAACCGTGACCGCTCCAGCCGGTGTTGATATAAAAACCTTCAACTTCAGTTTTCCCGAGGATACCCTGGGAGTCGGGAGTCATGTCATAAAGTCCCGCCCATTGCCGGATTACGTTTGCCTCACGAAGGGCAGGCAGGTGAAAGGTAGTTTTTTCGAATACATCGTATAAAAATTGCCAGCTGGATCGTTCATTAAAATCTTTTACCTCACGTTCCGGATCTCCGACTCCCAGCAGTAAACTACCGTGTGGAGTCTGTTTAAAATATGCTCCGTGGGCAAAAGATATAACCATAATGCCTAAAAACATCTCCAACGGCTCAGTAACCGCAACCTGGTGACGCTCCGGTATAACAGGAATTTCCAGGCCAAGCATTTCTCCCAGGGGTTTAGTGTACGCGCCGGCTGCTGCAATAACCACCGGGGCGCTTATCTCCTCACCTTTGCCGGTGACAACCCCGGTTACATGAGAACCGTCTTTTTTTATGTCGGTCACTTCTACCCCGGTCCGAATATCCACCCCCAATCGTTTGGCAGCATCCGCATAAGCCTGGGTAACGTGAAATGGACTGGCATGCCCGTCTTGGCGATTAAATGAGGCCCCATAAAGCCCTTCAAGGTTTAATCCAGGCACAAGATCTGCTGCCTGCTCCGGGGTGAGGATTTCAGTTTGATTGTCCGGATCTAGCGATTTTTGAAGGTCTCGATTACAGCGGAAAAGCTCCAGTTCTTCTGCGCTGTATGACAGCATCAGGTAACCATTTTGCATTAATTCAATGCTTTCAGGGTAATCCAGTTCTTCTTCCAGTCTTTCCATCCTCTTTACGCTTTCTTTAGCCAGGCGTATATTTATCTCCGTACCAAACTGATGGCGAATTCCCGCCACACTGCGGCCGGTTGCGCCGCAGGCAAGAGTGCCTTTTTCCAACAGGATAACATTTTTCCATCCTTTTTTAGCCAGGTGATAAGCTATACTGCATCCATGGACACCTCCGCCAATGATCACTGCATCTGCTTTAGCTGTCATCTTTGTCGGCTCCTAACATACTTTTTATTTTAATCGGCTTGGTCGGCGGCCGGTAGGTAGTCATTTCCAGTTCGCCCACACTTTTACCCGCTGCTGATGCCACCTCTTTTAAGAGTAATTCCCGGCAGGTACTACCCTGGCAGGGCCCCATACCACAACGGGTAAGGCGCTTGATTACCTGGGGGTTCTGGTGTCCACTTTTAATCGTTTTCCGGATATCGGCAAGTGTTAAATCTTCGCAACGGCAGATAATGGTATCTTCTTCCATTTTATGCACCGCCTTTTCTAAGAAAATTGCGTACTTTCATCAGGTGCTCCCGGGGAACAGTCAACCACACAACCGGTGTGCGATCCAATACTTTGGCATTTTGCACTTTTACTACCCGGGCGCTGCATACCTCCCAGCCTTCGGTGTCTATTCCGATTACCTCTTCTTCGGGCCGGGGGAGGGGTAAATATTCGTAGGGCAGTTTAACCAGGCCTTCTTTTTCGCTGTAGGTATCATCGATTACAAAAATAGCCAGGCCGGGACATTTGCTGATACACGACCCGCAGCCGTTACATAAATCATGATCGATTACAGGAAGATCGTTTATGTCTTTAAATTCCTTGATTGCCTCCTGACGGCAGGCATAACGGCAGGGATCGCAGGGAATACTTTGAAAACATTCGACTACTGCTACAGGACCTTTTTTGAGCCTTCCCGGAGAAGGAGTTATTTTTTTTATTTGATCTGCATCAGGAACTCCGGTTTTTTCTAACATACTTGAGCACCTCCTTTAAGCCTGGACAAACCCTGCCTGATCTTGGCCCCTGCTGGTCCGCTGCGCAGCTCTTCGAGCTCACGGGAAAAAGTTTCATTAAGCGCTTCGACATTCTCGGCATAACCCAGGTCTGCAGCAGCAAAAAGGCCGGCAATTTTACCTTCGACCATTGCCGAACCGGCTTCTTCTATGCAGGCTGCGTCGCCTGCCACGAACAGGTGAGAAAGGGAGGTCTGCATTTTTTCACTGCGCAAAGGCACGTAACCGCCCAGCTCGGGCAAATATTGCTGTTCGCAGCCGGCCTGCCATAATAGTTCAGTCTGGGGGGTCAGGCCGACTGCCAGGCAGATTACATCCACTGCCAGGCTCTGCTCGGTGCCGGGAACAGCACACCACTTTTCGTCCAAATTACAGAGCACCGCTCCTTCCACCGAATCACATCCATAGGCTTCTTTAATGGTGTGGGAAGTCAATATCGGTATTCCGGCCCGGCGCACTTTGGTAGCATGGACCAGGTAACCCCCGATCTTCGGCGCCCCCTCGATAATCGCCGTCACTTCCACCCCCGCCTGCAGCAGCTGGTAGCTGACAATTAAGCCAATATTGCCGGCGCCGATCATAAGCACCCTTGTGCCAGGCTTGATGCCATAGACATTCATCAGGGTCTGCACCGCACCGGCTCCGTAAACCCCGGGCAGGTCATTTCCGGGGAATGGTAGCATCTTTTCTGCGGCACCGGTGGCAATAATGATTTTCCAGGGTTGAATAAGTTCAGCCCGGTCTTCCTTGTCCAGGAGTAAAACACCATCGTCATAGCAGCCAAGGACGGTGGTATTTACCCGGGGGTCAAATTTTCCATTGCCTTCTTCCTGCAAAGCAGCAAGAAGCTTTTGAGGAATGTCAATACCGCGTATAGCGGCATACTGTTTCTTGGATCCAAAAAACATATGGGTTTGCTTAACCAGTTGTCCGCCCAAAACAGGGTCACGATCAATCAGCATTACCTGGGCGCCCTGGCGAACAGCGCTCAAGGCAGCCGATAAACCGGCCGGTCCACCACCCACTATGGCAATCTCAGGTTTTTTCAACGATTTCACCTCTTCCTTGCTGCATTTCCACCCGGTCACCTTCCCGCGCCGGGGTAATGCAAATCCGCACGTTAAACTCTCCGTTAACTTGCATCAGGCACGAAGAACAGTTACCGATCGCGCAAAAAAACCCGCGCGGCCGCTTTAGTTTGTGACTGTGGCTTAACACCCTTACTCCGGCAGCGTGCAGCGCCGCTGCAATGGTCTCGCCCTCATAAGCTGTTACCTGTCGGCCATTAAAACTAAAGGTAACCTGTTTACCCCGTTGAAAATCAATAATTGGGTGATCTTTAATTCTCAAACTTTTACCTCCCGTCGGCTTCATGTTGATTTATTTTTTATGTATTTAAATTTCTTTACTATCTTTAACTTGCCCATAAACTTACCAGCGTTTACCTGAGCTCATCTCCATGCATAATATAAAAGCAATTTTTATGCCAAAGAAACTGGCATTTCAGCTTATCAGGCTTCCTTTTCTTTTTAGCCCGCTGTAAGGATAGAAATATATATTGGTCAAAAAGATACATTAAATAAGCTTTAACCATTTAAACAGCCTTTAATAACCGGCCGAAGGTAAAAACGAGAATAAATGAATATTAGTCAAAAAAACTCGAAGTATTTATGGATGTCAGATAAATGACATATGTCAGCAAGCTGACAGTTGCTTCACAATACTTAGTGTATTAGTAATGCTTTATTAGTGTCAACATACTGACATTATACCGTATTTTTACAGTTAAATATTTACTTGTATTATTCTTGTAATAGTTATACTATATATGCGTACACTACACAATAGCGGTAAACTTGGCAATTTTACTATTGTATAGACTAAAGGTTGATTGTAATTATTGATGAATGGCATACCAATTGCAAAAAAGCATTGTACACGTGTAGGGAGACTAATTTATTCAAAAAGGTGGGATGCCTATACTCCGAACTTTAAACCAAGATTTTTTTAAGCACAAGGTATTACAGGGTAACACAAGCTATTTATTATTTTTTTAAAGATCGAAAGGAGGAAAAATATTTTATGGCTCCGAATGGTCAAAGAGAAGAATGGGGTAGCAGGATAGTCGTTGTTATAGCTGCTATCTCCATGGCTGTTGGAACAGGAAACATCTGGAGGTTCCCCCGGGTAGCGGCCGAATGGGGCGGTGGTTCCTTTCTAATTGCTATAACTATTGCTTTGGTATTTTGGGCGATCCCGCTTTTGATGGCAGAATTTCTCATGGGACAGCGATCCCAGCTGGGTAATGTTGGAGCTTTCCGGGACTTTATGGGCAAAAAGTTCGCCTGGGTGGGCGCCTGGATGGCCCTGGTCTGCATCGGGATAACATTCTATTATGCAGTTGTCGCCGGATGGTCTCTGCGTTATTTTGTATATGCTCTTTCCGGTTCTATCACCCCGGGAGTTGAAGGACAAGCCTTTTGGGATGCCTTTATTGGAAATCCCCTGGAAACCATCGGCTTTCATTTTCTCGCAGTATTAATTGTATTTTTTGTAGTTTACCGGGGAATAAAAGGCGGATTGGAAAGTATACTAAAAGTACTTTTGCCTTCCCTTTTTGTTCTGCTTATTATCCTGGCTATACGAGCTGTTCTGCTCCCAGGTTCTGTTGAAGGACTGCGCTACCTCTTCGTGCCGGATTGGCCCCTGTTGATAAGCGGCCGGGTCTGGCTGGAAGCCTTTACCCAGGCTGCCTGGTCTACAGGCGCAGGTTGGGGCCTGCTCCTGGTTTATGCTTCTTACGCCAGGGCAAAAGAGGATGTTGGCGTTAACTGTACCATCATTGGCTTTGCCGATGTTCTGGCCGGCTTTGTTGCGGCTATCGCTGTTTTGTGTACAGTTTATGCCATGTCTCCTACTATAGAATTAGCCGAAGAAGCTCTGGCAGCCGGCAACATTGGCCTCACCTTCATTTATGTTGTTGAACTTCTGGCTGAAACACCAGCCGCATGGTTGGTTTCTTCTCTTTTCTTCCTGGCTCTTTTCCTGGCAGCTATTTCTTCTTTAATCGCTATGATCGAACTTATTACCACCAACGTTATGAATTTCGGTATAGACCGTAAAAAAGCAGCTATATATGCCGGTATTGCCACTTTCTTATTCGGGATTCCTTCCGCCCTAAGTATCAATTTCCTGGACAACCAGGACTGGGTCTGGGGAGTAGGCCTTCTGATCAGTGGTTTACTGACAGCTGTAGCGATGATGAAATACGGCGTGGAAAAAGCCCGCGCCCAACTCAACGAAACCAGCGACCTGCACATTGGCGCTTGGTGGACTTTCTTGATCAGGATCATTCCCTTAATGTTTGTCTTTATTTTCGGCTGGTGGGTCATGCAGTCTATTGAATGGTATCCCGACAACTGGTGGCATCCCTTTGAAGTGTTTACTACCGGCACTATGATCTTCCAGTGGGCCATACTTTTCATTGTTTGCTATGCTCTCAACAACTTCTTTGCCAAGAATGTTGTTGCCGGTCCGATGACCAAGAAAGATGAGTGATTAACTGAGTTTAAAGCTGATTCCGGTAAAAACAATAGATTTCGATCTTTTTACCGGGGCTCCTTAATCTTATAAAGGAGGAATAAATATGGATGCAGAAATTATCATCTGGATGATTGTTTTCTTGGGAGGTTATATTGCTATCGTGGGATACTTTGTCAGGGTGGCAATGTGCGCCAGATCTAAATGGAAATAGATCAAACATAAAGAATAGTAATGCATTATATGCATGACAGACTATGCCGGGCGGGGATATTGATATGCCCGGCATAGTCTTTTTTTATCGCTTTATAAAACAAAGTTTACGCATAAATAAATAGATGATATTATGTTAAAAATAGGACAGGCCGGGGTGGCTTATGCCTCTTAGAATTCTTCAAAGTGAAGCTGTAAAAAATATTCTCAATGCAATTCATGAGGCTGTATGCATTGTTGATAAAGACGGTATTGTTGTTCACTGGAGTAAGAAATCTGAAGCGCTTTTTAATGTTAAAACATACCAGATTGTGGGAAAACCATTAAAAGATTTTTTTCCCACAGCCTTACTGCTGAGCGTCCTGGAAAACAAAAAAGAAGCAAAAAATATTTACGTTAGTCCCCGGAAAGGTACATATGTCGTGGTCAGCAGCAAACCCCTTTATTATAACTCTCATTTTATCGGGGCGATATCCACAGACAAAGATGTAACAGAAATGACTAACCTAACCTTCGAGCTGGAGGAAACCAAGGACAGACTTAACCAGCTCAGGGAAGAAGTTAGCAAGCTAAGTGAAGAAAAATTTTCTTTCGGTCAAATCCTGGGCAAAAGCGAAGTCATAAAACAGAAAATTGACCGGGCCAAACAGGTGGCCAAAACAAACACCGGTATTTTGATTACCGGTGAAAGCGGAACCGGTAAAGAAATATTTGCCCGGGCTATTCACCAGCACAGCGGCAGAAAAGGCAACTTTGTAGCAATAAATTGCAGCGCCATACCTGAGAATCTTTTTGAAAGTGAAATGTTTGGCTACGTGGGCGGCGCTTTTACCGGGGCTCTTAAACAAGGGAAAGGTGGGCAGTTCGAAAACGCTAGCCAGGGGACTCTCTTTTTAGATGAAATAAGCGATATGCCCACGCACATGCAGGCCAAACTGCTTCGTGTCCTCCAGGAAAACAAGGTCCTGCGTATAGGAGCAGACACTCCCAGAGAAGTAGATGTAAGAATCATCTCGGCCTCCAATAAAGACTTGCGCAAAATGGTGGATACTGGGACCTTCAGAGAAGACTTATATTACAGACTGAACGTGATTAAAGTTGAGCTGCCCCCACTGCGGGAGAGAAAAGAAGATATCCCAATCCTGGCAGAATCTTTTATAGACAAATTTTGCAGTAAAAATAACCTGGATGTACCTAAACTGAGGCCCGAAGTTTTTAATGTATTAACCAACTATAGCTGGAAAGGGAATATTCGGGAATTAAAAAATACAGCGGAACATCTTGTGGTGTTCTCCAGGAACGGAAAAATTGAGCTTGAAAGTGTCCCCGAACAAATTATCGAGCGTTCACTGAGCAAAACACGAAACGGGGGGGAAAGTTTTGATTTGCAAACCTGTGTCGCCAAAACAGAAATGGAAGTTTTAAGAAAAGTTATGGAAATGGTCGACGGAAATAAAAGCAAGGCGGCAAAAATATTAAATATCCCCAGGAGCACCCTTTACTATAAATTAAACTATTACAGGTTGAAAGATTTGCTTTAGCCCCTTTAAAATAGCGCCTGTTAACCCTACCCTGCCTCCAAGCCGCTTTAATATCCCTAACCTGGACAAGCCGGTGCCATAAAGTTGGATTTAAAAATGACTCCTGCTAAACATAGTGTACATCGGCGTTTGCGGGATCGCTCAAAAAAGTCCTGCTAATAATTCGCAGCACTTCAGGTTTAAGGGCCTAAAATAAGTACAGAATCAATACAAAAGTTACTCTCACTCATTGTCAAGATAAATCCGGGTCAGTTCGTTTTTTATATAAAGAAATGCCTCGTCCACCGTGTCACAGAACTGCACCAGTTCCCGATCTGCTTTACTGATTAACCCGTAATTGACCATAGCATCAAGATTAATGACCTGGTCCCAGTATTCCGAACCATAGATTACAATCGGTATTTTCTTTTTTACTTTTTCGGTCTGAATTAAGGTAAGAGTCTCAAACAACTCATCAAGCGTACCGAATCCACCGGGAAATATAACCAGTCCCTTCGCAAGATAGATTAACCAAAACTTGCGCATAAAAAAGTAATGGAACTCGAAGTTCAGTTCAGGAGTTATAAAAGGATTTGAGACCTGTTCCATCGGCAAACTAATATTTAACCCAATAGACTTACCGCCTGCTTCCAGAGCGCCCTTGTTTGCTGCTTCCATCATCCCGGGGCCCCCTCCGGAGCAAACTACAAAACGGTAGATCGAATCCAGTGATTTTGACCATTCAGTCAGACGTTTGGCTAACTCGGTGGCCTCCTGGTAATAACGGGAAAGGAATACCTGGTTTTTGGCATTTTCCAACTCTTCCTGTAAAGCGGGATCGGGATTAGTTGCCTCAGATTGTGCAATCCGATCCTGCACATTTTTAAGCTTTTCTTGAGCATCATGTGGGCTTATTGTTCGAGCGGAACCAAAAAAAACAAGTGTATCGTAAATATTATGTTTCCTGAAACGCTGCATTGGCTCGAGAAATTCCGCCAGGATGCGGATAGTGCGTGCATCGGGGCTGTTTATAAATTCCATATTCTTATAAGCTTTATCCGGTTCCGGATGTTTCTTTTTCATTTTTCATCCTTGCCTTAATAGATTATTGTCTGCTCAGGTTCAAAAAGATTATAGCAACTTACTGTCTGCAATGTCAAAATAACCTGTCCTATAAATTTATGAAGTTACTTGAGAAGCAGGGATCCAGAGAGAAAACCCTGGATCCCTTAATAACCACAGCCCTTCAACAGGAACTGCCTGTTTTTTGCTCCAGTTTCATGAAAATGCTTAGCGGTAACAGTGTTTATTATTCTGTCTTCTTGAACCGATCCACCCAGTCGGATAGTTCTCTTGCTGCCAGGTCTCGTCCACCCAGACCAAAAGCAATCACTCCGGTCAGGGCTACTGCTCCCAAGAGCACACCGAAAGCAATGATAATAATCTCGTTTGCGACTCCCAGCTGCTGCAGGGCAATGGAACCGGCCAGGATAAGAATCGATACCCGGGCCAGTTTAGCCAGGAACTCTGCATGCGGTCCTCCACTGGTTTCAACAACTTCTTTAGCCAAACCACCAAGGTAGAGACCGATGCCAAAGATAACTACCGACACTACAACCCTGCCCAACAGGACAGTTAACTGGGCGATCAGATCAGCCAGGACAGCAAATCCAAGCAACCCGGCAGCTTCAATTGCTGCAAACATCATTATAGCCACGAGGACTATGTAGCCCGCAATTTCAGAAGGAGATCTGCGTCCCTCAAGAGTAGTGCGGGCAATTCCCAGGCGGGTTAAAAATTGATCGAATCCCGCCGCAGATAACAGCTTGGAGATTAAGGCTGCTAATATTCTGCCTACCATTAGCGCGACTACCAAAACCAATGTAGCAGCAAAAATTGCCGGCAATGCCTGCAGGATCAGTTCCAACATGTTGCTGGCCGGACGGGTAATTGCCTCTAATGCCAGGGCATTTAGAGCTCCGATAATCGCAAATACGAACACCAGAACGTAAACCAGCAAGCCAAGAATCTCTGAGGGTTTCCTGGCGCCGAAAAAGGAAGCGATATCTTCTCTGTCGCTGAGGCGATCCAATCCAAGTGCAGATAATAGATTAATCGTAACCCTTTGTAAAATCCGGGCTCCGAACCACCCCAGAAAAATGATCAAACCAGCTGCAAGGATATTTGGCAGGTAAATGAGTATGGTTTCAAACATCCTTTGTACCGGAACCAAAAGTCCTTCCAAAGTGAGAGTGCTTAAAATGGCGGGCACAAAAAGCAAAATTACCACCCAATACACTACGTTACTTAATGTTTGAGCCAAAGATATTTCCTTTTTTTCTTCTCCACTCAGGTCGTTATAACGTTCATCAATTTTAGTTACCTCCAGTAAGCGCTGAAGAACAATCCGCAGCACGGTTGCTATCAGCCAGGCAACTAATAAAATAATCGCCGCTCCAAAAATACGTGGAGCATATTCAAAAATCAGCACTAAAAATGAAGTTAACGGTTCAGCAATAAAAGTAAGGTTTAAATACTGGAAAAAGGCCACGAGCACGAAAAACATGGCCAGGTAATAAATTATCCGTCCACTCCATTTGTTGACTTCCGCACCGGTGGCTTCCTCATCGCCTTTGATCCAGCGTGCCAACCTGGCGCCCAAATTGGTTCTGCGTAATGCGCCTCGCACTACTGAAGCAAGAATCAGTGCGATTAACCACCCTATAATCAGAATAGCTATTGCTCCAATAAACTGGGGAAATTGAACTGTAAACCATTCCACAAGATAATCAAAAAAACCATTAGCATTCATAGCAATACCTCCTTCTTATGCTTAAATTCAGACAATAGCTCAGCTTTTCGTCTGTTTATGAATATTTTATCACAAACAGCCAAATACACGCAAGTTTATTTATTTTTAGCTGCCGCAATACTCTAATAAATGGCTGATAAAAACCTGTTACTGGTGTCACGTTACATGAATGTGCGATTAAACTGTGTTACAATTATAATAAATCAAGCAAAATATGGAGGCTTGGGTAATGAGACCAACAAGGATTGTTGTAGCGCTGGGTGGAAATGCCTTACTAAAGAAAGGCGCTCCTGCCACCGCCGAAAATCAGCTGGAAGTAATCAACCAAACGGTGGAATACATTGCTGAAATAAGCCGCCGGGATAATGAGCTGGCTATCGTACACGGCAACGGGCCCCAGGTTGGAAATATAGTACTATCCAGTGAAGCAGCCGCAGATATCGTGCCGGTTATGCCTCTTGATGTTTGCGGCGCAATGAGCCAGGGATACATAGGCTATCATATTCAGCAGGCGCTGCGCCGGGCATTGATCCGAAAAAAGCGTAACGTGCCCGTGGTTACAATCGTCACCCAGGTGATAGTTGACGAAAACGATCCTGCCTTTGAACAGCCAAATAAACCGATTGGCCTTTTTTATTCGCAAGAAGAAGCTGAAAAGATTATTCAGGAAAAAGGTTACAAAATGATTGAGGATGCCGGCAGGGGCTGGCGAAGAGTTGTTGCTTCACCCATGCCGAAAAGGATCGTGGAGTTTTCCTGTTTAAAGGAACTATGGGATACTACTATCGTGATTACGGCAGGGGGTGGAGGTATTCCGGTTATCGAAACGGAAAACGGAATCTTGAAAGGAATTCCAGCTGTAGTAGACAAAGATCTGGCCGCCTCAAGACTGGCAAATGACATCGAAGCCGATGTCTTAATGATTCTTACCGAGGTTGACCAGGTAGCCCTTAACTTTAATCAACCCAATCAACAAGATCTGGATTATATGAGCATTGAGGAAGCAGAAAAATATATAAAAGAAAATCATTTCGCTCCCGGCAGTATGCTGCCAAAAATCGAGGCTGCAGTAATGTATGTTAAAGAAAATCCCGGGAAGAAGGCCATTATTACTTCTCTTTTCAAATCCATTGAAGCGCTGGAAGGTAAGACCGGGACAGTAATTAGTGCATAAGCAATTTGTATACCTGCGTACTGCCAGAATTGGCACATCACCCTGGTACTTTGCTTCTTATCTATTTGGAGGTATGGAATAAAAAATTTAATTTTTTCGCCATGAATGGCAAGTTGCCGGTCAACATTACCGCTGTTTCAATTTCTATTATTAGCCCAGGTAGTCGTTTAGCTGGTTATCATTTTGCGAGCTAAAGGTAGAGCTACTTTTCTTTTTTACCTCACAAATACAAGTGAATCGCCATACTAAACAGATAAGCAATTTTGCCTTAATACCGGTATCTTGTTACTGGCAGAGCAAATTCTGGACAGATCAATTTCAGTTAACCTGGCCCGTTGGGTTTCTTCTTTTCATAACCTCAATGACAA
>Ga0207421_10000089_pt1 | contig 98943 bp, 85 predicted proteins | sample SodLakKL_010_SED_4_FD_187542 | JGI IMG/M metagenome (GOLD analysis project Ga0207421, IMG submission 187542) | Alkaline sediment microbial communities from Lake Tanatar, Kulunda Steppe, Russia - 8KL_010_SED (SPAdes) (version 2) | ecosystem: Environmental > Aquatic > Non-marine Saline and... | reverse complement strand
AGAGTTGTAGTGGGGAGCGTTGCTCGCAGGCTTCTGGAAAAACTGGGAATCCATATTTATAGCCACGTCATAGGTATTGGAAGTGTTTATCTTACTGAGGAATATAACTATGATCAGATCCAGGGTGAACTACTGAAGCCCCATAATTATGAACAGGTGGATAAATCTCCCCTGCGATGTTTAGAGCCGCATACAGAGGAGAGGATGAAAGCGGAGATAGATGCTGCTAAACAGGAAGGTGATACGTTAGGAGGAGTGTGGGAGGTCCTGGTCACCGGATTGCCGGTTGGGCTGGGCAGCCATGTGCAAAGTGATCGTAAGCTTGATGGCCGTTTGGCAGGCGCATTGATGAGTTTGCAGGGAATTAAAGGAGTGGAAATAGGCCTCGGATTTCAAGCTGCTCAAGAACCTGGCTCCAAGGTACATGATGCTTTTTATTTAGATGCGGAGACTGGCATGCCTTATCGTTACAGCAACCGAGCAGGAGGGCTGGAAGGTGGTATAACCAATGGTGAAACTTTGGTTCTAAGGGCGGCTATGAAACCTATTCCCACTCTTTTAAACTCCTTACCTAGCGTAGATCTGGTTACAGGGAAAGAATCTAAAGCGGCAGTTGAACGCTCCGATGTTTGTGCGGTTCCTGCAGCTTCAGTAGTAGGAGAAGCAATAGCAGCCTGGGAGCTGGCATTGGCTGTGCGGGAGAAGTTTGGCGGCGATTCTCTCTCAGAAATGATAGCTAATTATCAAATGTACTTACAATCAACTCAGAAGTATCCTTTTACTGATTAAGGAGATTCATTTAATATGGATGAAGTAAAAGTAAACCTGGATGAGCAGGCATACCCTATTATTATAGGAAACGGAATCCTGGTGGAATCTGGTTTCAGAATCAGGGAATTTGTTAATGGAAGTAAATTATTACTTGTTTCTGATCTTAATGTTTACGAGCTTTATGGAGAGGTTGTAAGGAAATCTTTACAAGATGCTGGTTTTGAAGTTTTTGCAGCTCCAATGGAACCAGGAGAGGAAAACAAAAACCTGTCTACTGTGGAAAGTTTGTATGAAAAATCACTTGATGCCGGATTGGATCGGCGTTCGGCAATAGTGGCTCTCGGTGGTGGTGTGGTGGGTGATATTGCTGGTTTTGTGGCGGCAACTTATTTACGGGGGGTTCCATTTATTCAGCTCCCCACTACTCTGCTGGCCCAAGTTGATAGCAGCGTAGGAGGTAAAGTGGGGGTTAACCATCGACGTGGCAAAAATTTAATCGGGGCTTTCTATCAACCCCGGTTGGTTATTATTGATATAGACACATTAAACTCCCTTTCCCAAAGGGATTATAAAGCCGGCCTGGGGGAAGTTGTTAAATATGGTTTAATAGGGGATAAGGGTTTCTGGAATTGGCTGGAAGAGAATATCTCTTCTTTATTGAGAGGAGAAGGTGACAGCCTCTTCTATGCCGTAAAAGCTTCTGTGGAAAATAAGGCACGGGTGGTTGAAATTGATGAAAGAGAAGAGGATACCCGACGTGTTTTAAATTTAGGGCATACTTTTGCACATGGCCTGGAAGCCGCTACGGATTACAGTTATTATTTGCATGGAGAAGCAGTTCTCATTGGTATTAATATGGCATCTTTACTGGCAGAAAAACTGGACTTTATTGATGCTTTCCAGGTTGAACGTATTCGGAACGTTTTGGAACAAATTGGTTTCAAACCACCGCCAGAGTGGCTGAGTGTGGATGAAGTCCTGGCCAGGCTAGTTTATGATAAGAAAAGGGAGGGTAAGAGTGATGTATTCATCCTCCCAAATTATAATGGAAATGCGGTCGTATATTATGACCCTCCTCCCCAATTAATACGGGAGGTAGTAGAAAATTATCTCTGTTATAATTCCAACTAAAGAATAATTACAAACTGATAAATTAAGTATGGAGGGTTTTTGTTTTGGCAAGTGAGCAACAATTGTTGCAAACATTAAAGAGAATCGATGGGAAAGGTTACAAGGCTTATAAAGACATTCAGGGAAATTATAATTTCTCCTGGTTCCATTTATATGTTGACCATGTGCAAGGAGATCCCTTTGCTTCCCCTTCCTTGCTTCGGGTTAGAGTCCCGGCGAAGCAAGCGGGATTGCCTGAAAATCTTTTTCATAATCGGGTTAGAAAGGTTGCGCTAGAAGATTACCTCACTCGCAGTTTTGCGAGAGAGATTAGAAAAGTTTCTAGCCAAAAGAGAGGAAGCGGTAAAAGTGGAATGCTGCTCATAGACAGTTGTGGGCAGGAGATTCTTGAAAGAACCTCAATGGTAGTAACCAGTGATTATGTTGAAGCCAGATTTAGTGCTGGTCTGCCTGCACGGGGGCGTTCAGTTTTGGGCAAAGAAGCAGAAGAGATGTTTGCCCGTGAAATTCCTTCTGTAGTAAGGGGAGCATTGCTTTACCGCTCTTTAAATGAGAAGGAAGTGGAGCAGCATGTTAACAGGGCTGAGGATCAAGATTATTTACGCCGGATGTTGGCTGAACAGGGATGGATTGCATTTGTAGGAAACGGGGCTGTTTTGCCCCGGAAAAGCGGCGTAAGTGATAAACCCCTTCAGGCAGAAGGATTGGTGCCTTTTGAATCACCCTCTTCTCTTGAGGAAGAAGCGGATTTGCCTCATCAAGGTAAAATCAAAGGAATGGCAGTTCCAGAAGGCGTAACCCTGGTGGTAGGTGGAGGATACCACGGCAAATCCACCCTCCTGCGGGCGCTGGAAAGGGGAGTATATAATCACGTGCCCGGTGATGGGCGTGACTTAGTAGTTAGCCGGGAAGATGCGGTTAAGATAAGGGCAGAAGATGGGCGCAGGATTGCCGGAGTGGATATTAGTCCTTTTATCAATAACCTGCCGCAAGGCATAGATACCCATGACTTCAGCAGTGAAGATGCCAGCGGGTCTACTTCGCAGGCAGCCAATATTATGGAATCATTGGAAGTAGGCACTTCTATGCTAATGTTGGATGAAGATACTTCTGCAACCAATTTCATGATCAGAGACAGGCGTATGCAAGCCCTGGTTTCCAAGGATAAGGAGCCTATCACCCCCTTTATTGATAAGGTTAAGCAGCTTTATTGGGAAATAGGGGTTTCCACCGTAATTGTGGTAGGTGGTTCCGGAGATTATTTTGACGTAGCAGACCTGGTAATTATGATGGATGAGTACAAGCCCCACGAAGTGACATCAGAAGCCAGGGAGATTGCTTCTGATATGCAGACGCACCGCAGAGAAGAAGGCAGTGAAAAATTTGGCACACTTCCGCGCCGCTATCCCCTTTCTCATGGCATGGAGCCTCGCAAGGGGAAGAAGATCAAAATTTCGGCTAAAAGCTTGGATGCTATCCAGTATGGCCAGCAGAATATTTACCTGGGATATGTGGAGCAACTGGTTGATTTCAGCCAGACACGGGCCATTGGTGAAGCATTATATTATTTGTACCGCAAAGGTTATTTAAAAGGCAACCTGTCTTTGCGTGAAGTTTTGGAAGTTTTGATGGAAGAATTAGAAAAAAATGGTCTGGATGTTCTTTCGCCTTACCGGGAGCAACACCCCGGTTATATGGCCCTGCCAAGAAAATACGAAGTAGCAGCAGCGATTAATCGCATGCCCGACTTTAAGGTAAGGCTATCACGAAATTCTTAAGGTTTTTAAATATGGATTGTCAACCGGAAAGAATCCTTGTTTATATGAGGTTATTTAGTTAAAATGAATGATAATAACATTCAAGCAAAAGATGAGGCAGGAGGATTAATAAATTTGTCGGAAGTAAATCTGGAAGAAGTACGCCAGAACAACAAGGCCCGTATTTTTATAGAAAAAGCCAATGATTACCTGGGCAAACTTGGTTATACCGAACATGGCTTCCGGCACACGGAACTGGTGGCCAAAGTAGCTCGGAACATATTACTGGATTTAAAGCATTCCCATCGTCAGGCCGAACTTGCGGCTATTGCCGGCTATTTGCATGATATTGGGAATGTGGCTGGTAGAGAGGGACATGATCATTCGGGTGCCTTGATTTCCATGGAGATTTTAGAATCCCTGGGAATGCCCCCGGAGGAGATTGCTGAAGTGGTTGCTGCCATTGGCAATCATGATGAAGACGAGGGAAGGGTTGTTAATTGTGTGGCTGCAGCTTTGATTTTATCTGACAAAACAGATGTTCATCGCAGCAGAGTTCGCAATCCTGATTTTTCTACTTTTGATATTCATGACCGGGTTAATTATGCAGTTAAAGATTCCCATTTAAAAGTTGATCGAGAGCAAGGGATAATAACCTTGGGTTTGAACATCGATAAAGATATTAGCCAGGTCATGGAATACTTTGAAATTTTTTTATCCCGGATGATAATGTGCCGCAGAGCAGCAGCCTTTTTGGATACCCGCTTTGGCTTGATAATTAATGGTGCTCAGTTGTTATAGATAAAAAAAACTGTTAAAATGAATGATTAAAGGTCGTTTGAATATATTAGCAATATATTAATTAAATTAATTTTACAGAAAAAGAGGGGAGCATGATGAAAAAACCGGATTTCAAATGGATTGCCGTGTTGCTGGTAATATGTATAGCAATGCTGGCAGCTGCCTACGGAATTTTTCAGTACGCAGATCGGAACATTAATCGCGGGCTGGATATTGCCGGTGGGATCTATATCTTACTGGAAGCAGTGGATATAGAAGAAGGCAGGGAGGATGAGGCTCTGGAACAGGCTGTCACTATTATTCAGCATCGTATAGATGAACTGGGTGTGGTAGAGCCTGTAATCCAAAGACAGGGAGATCGCAGAATACGGGTGGAACTACCTGGTTATGAGGACGAAAGAACAGCCCGGGAAGTTATTGGGCGTACAGCCATGCTGAGCTTTATGGGACCTGACGAGGAAGAGGTTTTAACAGGTGAACACCTCGAGGATGCCCGGGCCCAGAGAAACCCACGGGATGGACAGCCCCTGGTAAACCTGGAGTTTGACGCTGAAGGGGCTCAATTGTTTGAAGAAGCTACAGCACGTTATTTGAACGAAGTAATTTTTATTTATCTGGATGATGAGGTGCTATCAGCTCCTGTGGTGCAAGAAGTAATAGACGGCGGGCAAGCCCAGATTCATGGTATAGAAAGCATGGATGAAGCCAGTGAATTGGCTACCATGTTAAGAAGCGGGGCTTTGCCGGTAGATTTAGAAGAACAAGAATTTCGCATGGTAGGTCCTACGCTGGGCGAGAGGACTGAAGATATTGGAATATGGGCTGCAGGTATAGGTTTTCTGGCAGTTATATTGTTTTTGGTAATATACTATCGGGCAGTAGGGGTTCTGGCTGGAGTGAGTTTGCTGTTTTACCTGGCGCTGGTTTTAGGAGTATTGACCGGTTTGAATGCAACCCTTACCTTACCTGGAATAGCCGGGTTTATACTTTCCATTGGCATGGCTGTTGATGCCAATGTAATTATTTTCGAGCGAGTTAAAGAAGAATTACGAGATAAAAAGACAATGCTTGCTTCACTTGAGTCTGGTTATAACAATGCCTTGAGCACTATTTTAGACGCCAATGTAACTACATTAATAGCAGCTATTGTACTTTTTGCCCTGGCAACTGGTCCCGTCCGCGGTTTTGCGGTTACTCTTTTCCTGGGCATTGTTTGCAGTTTAATTACTTCTTTACTTATTACACGCCTGCTGTTGAGACTGGCTTTCCGTAGTAGATTGATGCGCAGCGGGAATTCCCTGGGGGTGAAGTTATCATGATTATTCAACACCGCAAAAAGGCATTTATTATATCCGGAGTATTGATTTTAGCTGCGCTTTTTTCCATGGCGTACCATATGGTGGTCACTCATCCCGGGTCACTGGGTTTAAACTTGGGAGAAGACTTTGTTGGGGGAACTGTCCTGGAAATGAACCTGGGAGAGGAATTTGAAGTTGATGAGGTAAGAGAAATTCTGCAGGCACATGGACAGGAAGGAGCATCAGTTCAAAGAGTAATGGTAGAAGAAGATGATGGGGAACTGGTGGATGAAGGAGTCCTGATCAAAACAGGGATTATGGGTGAAGATGCCAGGGATGATTTGGTAGATTCATTTCGTGAACGCTGGGAAGTTCCTGCAGAAGAAACCCGGATTGAAAGTGTGGGAGCAGCTGTAGGAGCAGAACAACGCAGAACAGCTATAATTGCGGTAGCAGTGGCACTGGTAGGTATGGTAGCCTATATCACCTTCCGGTTTGAATTTAATTTTGCAATAGCTGCCATCGCTGCGCTGGTTCATGACGTGCTTATTGTGCTGGGTATATTTTCTTTGTTACAACTGGAACTAAATGAGCCCTTTGTGGCAGCTCTTTTAACAATAGTAGGGTATTCCGTCAATGACTCCATAGTTATAATCGACCGCATTCGAGAAAACATCAGATACCGTAGCAAAAAAGAATACCCTGAAGTGGTTAATCATAGCATTATGCAAAATTTAACTCGTTCCATAAACACTTCATTTACCACTTTGCTGGTATTGGCCGCGTTGATGGTAGGATTTTATGTTTATGTGGGCAGTTTTGATTTAATAGTGTTTGTGATAGCCATGATTATCGGGGTAATAGTAGGAACATATTCATCTATATTTATTGCTAGCCCACTGTGGCTTACTTTAAAAGAACGTCAATTTCGAAAGGCTGCTCAAGGGCAATAAAATGCAATAATTTTGAGATCACCAAAGAGGGGGAGATTCTATGCTGGGAAAAGCCAAGAACTGGCGGTTTCCAGAAAACAGGCAAGAGATTGTAGACGAGATTTGCAACACACTTAACATTCTCCCCCCTGTAGCCAGGGTTCTGGTAAACAGAGGTATTAGTTCTCCGGAAGAAGCCCAAGAATTTTTAAATCCTTCCCTGAACTCCCTGCATTCTCCCTGGATCTTGAAAGATATATCCCGGGCAGTGGAGCGTATATCGAATGCCTTAAAATCTGGCGAAAAAATAATAGTTTACGGTGATTATGACGTAGATGGGATTACATCCTCTGTTTTATTAACTTCTGCACTTCGTTCCATCGGAGGTTATGTGGAGTATTTTCTACCCAGCCGGTTTGATGAAGGCTACGGTCTGCAAAAGGAAGCCATCGAACAATTTTATGAGCAAGGCTATAATTTATTAATAACTGTTGATTGTGGCATCAATTCAAAGGAAGAGGTTAGTTTGGCAAGGGAGATGGGAATTGATGTGATAGTTACTGATCATCACTATCCTCTGCTGAAACTGGAAGAAGCTGTAGCTGTAATTAACCCTCTGCAGGAGGAATGTTATTACCCTTGGAAATCTTTGGCCGGAGTAGGGGTGGCATTTAAACTTATATGTGCACTAGCAGAAAAGATGGAATGTCCGCTGGATGCTTTTCAATACATAGATCTGGTAGCATTGGGTACTGTGGCTGATATTGTGCCATTGCGAGATGAAAATCGGGTGCTTACTGTCTTTGGGTTGGAAAAAATCAACCAAAATCCTCATCCAGCGCTCAAAATATTTATGGAGGTATTGGGAGTTAAGGATAAGAAATTGACTGCTGGCGATCTTGCTTTTATTCTAGCACCTTCTATTAATGCTGCTGGGCGGATGGGCAAAGCTGATCCTGCTGCAGCAATGTTTATGGAAGAAGACAGGGAGAAAATCCGAGAGTTAGCGGAGTTTTTAGCCACTGAAAATCAAAATCGCCGGCAATTAGAAAGTTCGATATATGCTGAGGCCAAAGAAATGATTGAAAATTTATATGATAATGATCCCCAGGATGTTATTGTGCTGGGAAAAGAAGGTTGGCATTACGGGGTTATTGGAATTGTAGCTTCCAGGTTGGTAGATGATTATTATTGCCCGGTGTTGCTTGTAGCCCTGGAAGGTAATGAAGGTAAAGGTTCAGCCAGGAGTATACCTGGTTTTAATATTACGGAAGCTTTAAGTGAGTGCGGTAGTTTACTGGACAAGTTTGGTGGACATGAACAGGCAGCAGGATTTAGCATTAAAGCAGAAAATCTGGGAGATTTGCGAGAGCGCCTGGCAATTTTGACCAGGGAAAAACTGACCCCTGAAGAAAAGGTGAAGCAGTTAAAACTTGATTGTGAGCTGGAAGGAAAAGAAATTGATCTGGAACTGGCCCGCCAGTTGGAAAAACTTTCTCCTTTTGGTATGGGCAATGAATACCCTCGATTTTGCAGCAGAGAATGGGAAATACAAAATTGGAAGCTGGTGGGGAAAGAGCAAAAGCATTTAAAATTAAACTTAAAAAAGGATAACAACAATTTACAACCCATACTTTTTTCTGGAAACGGTTATAAAGACAAAATCAAGCAGGGAAGAAAATTAGACCTGGCATTTATCGTAAAAAATGGAATCTGGCAAGAGCGTCCTATATTGAACGTCGAAATAAAAGATATGGCTTATTCGGATAGCTTGGTTTATAAGGGATGGGAATTAATTGATAGGAGAGGGGTTAATAAATTATCATATGTACAAGAGTTGCTTAATTCTAAAAATGAATTGATGATTTATACAGGTGGCTTAAAGCAACAAGAGGAAATATTGCGCAGGTTGCCAGAAAGCAGCAAGGACAAAATTTGGTTTGTTTCCCCGCGTTTGAAGGAATTAGAAAGTGTTGAAAAGGGCAAAATTAACAACCTGGTGTTTTTTCACCTTCCCTTAAAGCCAGATATTGTGCATAATATAGTTAAAACCATAAAAACAATAAATAGCTTGAATATTCATCTAATTTACCATGAAAAAGATATGGAATTTAATAATCAGGTCATGAATGCTTCCTTGCCCACCAGTTATTATGATCTGGACAGATTTTGGGAAGCCATGAAGGGAAGAACAGGTAATAATAAAATCTTTGCAACAGAACAGTTGGAGGTCTTAACATCAGAATTTATGTTTACAGAAGCTATGTGTAAGCGCTGTTTACAAATATTAGAGGAACTTGGGTTGATTCAACCGGTAGAAGGTGGATGGCTTCTAGTTGTTCAAGGTAGAGATAGCAACTTATCTACAATTGATTTGGAAAGTTCGCCTACTTACTGCGAGTGTGTTGAGCTAAAAGACGAATGCCAGAGTTTTGAGGGGTTTTTACTGAGAAGTGATTTGAAGTCAATCAGTGAGCATTTTTTTATGGATAGATAATGATTGGCAGGCGGGTTAATTATGACTGTAGAGCAGAAAGAGATGTTAGAAGAACTAAAAAGTTCAATAGAACTCACCTATCCGGAATTGGAAACCCGGGATATGGTGCAGAAGGCTTATGATTTTGCCCTGCATGCTCATTCCGGGCAAAAACGGGTTTCAGGGGAGCAGTATATTGTTCATCCGCTGGGAGTAGCTAAAATACTGGCTGATTTGGAGCTGGATCCTGTCACTGTAGTGGGGGGCATATTGCATGATGTAGTAGAAGATACAGATATTACCATTGAAGATCTGGAAGAAGAGTTTGGCTCAGAAATAAGCCAGTTAGTAGACGGAGTTACCAAGTTAAGCCGGCTTGAGTTTAAGTCGAAAGAAGAACAAAGAGCAGAAACCCTGCGCAAGATGTTTTTGGCCATGGCCAAAGATATCAGGGTGGTGCTAATTAAGTTGGCTGATAGAACTCATAATTTAAGGACCTTGCGTTATCTGCATACTAATAAGCAAAAAGAGATAGCCAGGGAAACCCTGGATATCTATGCTCCTCTGGCTCACCGCCTGGGTATTTACAAAATAAAAGGGGAAATGGAAGACCTCGCTTTTAGATATTTGCAAGAAAAAGAATATTATGATCTGGTAGAAAAACTAGCCAAAAAACGGCAGGAACGTGAAGAGTTCATTAACGATTCAATAAACACTCTCCAGGAAAATTTGGAAAAGGTAAATATACCTGCTGAAATCCAGGGCAGGCCCAAGCACCTATATAGTATTTACATGAAGATGAAGGAACAAAACAAGGAATTATCGGAAATATACGATCTAACAGCTATCAGGATTATCGTAGATACGGTAAAAGATTGCTATGGAGCGCTGGGGGTTGTGCATACTTTATGGAAGCCAATTCCCGGGCGATTCAAGGATTTTATTGCCATGCCCAAGCCCAACATGTATCAATCTCTACATACTACTGTTGTAGGGGCCAAAAACGAACTTATTGAAATTCAGATAAGAACCTGGGAAATGCACAGGACTGCAGAATATGGAATTGCTGCACACTGGTCTTATAAAGAAAAAAGCAAAGATGAGCAAGAAGTAGCTGAAAAACTAACCTGGCTCAGGCATCTACTTGAATGGCAGCAGGATTCTAATGATTCGTTAGGGTTTTTAGATGATATCAGGCTTGACTTGTTTACTGATGAGGTGTTTGTGTTTACTCCCAAAGGGGATGTAATTGATCTACCTTCAGGGGCGATTCCCATTGATTTTGCGTTTCGCATTCATACTGATGTTGGTAACAGTTGCGTAGGTTGCCGGGTGAACGGTCGGCTGGTGCCCCTGGATTATAAATTACAAACCGGCGATATAGTGGAGGTTATTACAAGCAAGCAAGGTTCCCCCAGCCGGGATTGGCTTAAAATGGTTAAGACATCTACGGCTAAAAGCAGAATTAGGTCCTGGTTTAAAAAAGAAAAACGTGAAGAAAATATTGAAAGAGGAAAAGAGTTGCTTGAAAAAGAGCTTCGAAGGCAAAAATCTGACCCCAAGCAGTTGTTAAAAGAAGAGTTTTTGCAGGAAGTAGGTAAGAGATTTAATATACAGTCGGCAGACGAAATATATGCAACAGTTGGTTATGGAGGAATTACAACTCAGCAAGTTATCGGGCGATTAAAAGAAGAATATCACCGGCGTTATGGTGAAGATAAAGAGCCAACAATACCAGAAATTAAAAAGCCCAGGAGAAAGGTATCACCTTCTAATCAGGGAGTTAGAATTTATGGTCTTGATAATATCATGGTAAGGTTTGCTAAATGTTGCAATCCGGTTCCTGGAGATAAAATTTTAGGTGTCGTTACTATTGGAAGAGGAGTTTCTGTTCACCGCCAGGATTGCCAGAATGTAAAAAGTGAAAGAGTTGATTCGGATCGATTGGTGCAGGTTTCCTGGGTAGAAAATTTCGATGCGTATTATTCAGTGGATATAGAGATTCATGGACAGGACAGGCCTAAGTTACTTGCTGATGTGATTTTCATGGTTAGTGAATCCAGAGTGAACATTACTGCAGTAAAAGGTAAAACTGATAAAAGTGGAAATTCTACAATATATTTGACAGTCATGGTAAAAAACAACGATCATCTTCAGCATGTTATGAACAGAATCAAGCAAGTTAAAGATGTTTACGCTGTGGAAAGAAGTTCTTCTAAGGGACAAAGTTAAATGTGAGGTGATTTTTATGCGTGCAGTAGTCCAAAGAGCTAAAGAAGCTAAAGTTACGGTAGAAGGAGAAATAGTAGGGAGTATTGGAAAAGGACTGGTAGTTTTTCTGGGGGTAACTGAAGATGATGAATATGAAGATTTGCGTTATTTGGCCAACAAAGTTTCGGCTTTGAGGGTATTTGAAGATGATGAGGGAAAAATGAACCTATCCGTTAAAGACATAGACGGAGAGGTGCTCTGTGTTTCCCAATTTACCCTTTATGGAGATGCTCGTAAAGGTAACAGGCCAAGTTTTATTAAAGCGGCAGAACCCCAAAAAGCAGATTCTCTATATCAGGATTTTTGTGAGTATCTCCGGCAAGAAAAGGATATGACGGTAGAAACCGGGCAATTTCAAGCCATGATGCAAGTGGATGTAAGTAATGATGGACCTGTAACTTTGCTCCTGGATAGCCGCAAATTATTTTAAGTTTATTTAGGCTTAGAAAGGGTCAACTTTTTCAAAATGAAATAAACCCGGAAAGGGTTAAGATAATTGACCTAAAACCGGTTATAATATTGCCAGACAAGGGAGGAACAAGTATGTACAGCGAGCGTACTCATGGATGTGGTGAATTAAGGGCTTCTGATGAAGACAAAAAAGTGGTTTTGGCTGGTTGGGTCCAGCGCACACGTGATCATGGAAAATTGATTTTTGTGGACTTGAGGGATCGAACCGGAGTTATTCAGATAGTTTTTGACTATGATAGAGACAGCCATCTTTTTGATATTGCAGAAAAGATGCGCAATGAGTATGTAATTTCAGTAAACGGCACAGTTTGTAAACGTTCTTCGGAAACAATAAACCCCAAACTGCCTACGGGAGAGATTGAAGTTAGAGTTGAAGAATTGGAAGTTCTAAACGAGGCTAAAACTCCTCCTTTTTACATAGAAGACGGAATTAATGTTGATGAAAACTTGAGGTTGCGTTACCGCTATTTGGACTTGAGAAGGCCGGAAATGATGGAAAAAATTCAGTTAAGACATAGAGCAGTCCAGGAAGTTAGAAATAACTTGGATAAACAAGGGTTTGTAGAAATTGAAACCCCTGTGTTGACTAGAAGCACTCCCGAAGGAGCTCGCGACTTTTTGGTGCCATCCCGATTGAATAAAGGATCTTTTTATGCCCTTCCCCAATCTCCTCAACTTTTTAAGCAACTTTTAATGGTATCCGGTGTGGAAAGATATTTTCAAATAGCCCGCTGTTTTAGAGATGAAGATTTGAGAGCGGATCGTCAACCGGAATTTACCCAGATAGATATGGAAATATCTTTTGCAGATCAGGAGAAAATCTTCCAGATAGTTGAATCCATGGTCCAGCAGCTTTGGGAAAATATAAAAGAAGAAAAGGTTCCACCTTTCACCAGGCTTACTTATCACGAGGCCATGAACAGGTTCGGAAGCGATAAGCCCGACCTTCGTTTTGGAATGGAGATTGTGGATATATCGGGTCTGGCTGGTAAAAGTGATTTCAAGGTATTTAACCAGGCGGTGGAGAAGGGTGGAGTTGTAAAAGGTCTTCGGATTCCCGGGGGAGCTGACTTTTCTCGCAAGCAAATTGATGATTTAACAGTGAAAGCCCAGGAATTGGGTGCAGCTGGGCTGGCATGGATGTTGAATACTTCGGAAGGATGGAAGTCCCCCATTGTTAAGTTTTTTTCCACGGAGCTACTGGAGGAAATTGCGAGCGAAATGGAAGCTGAAAAGGGTGATCTCCTCCTTTTTGTGGCTGATGAGTGGGGAACAGCTTGTGAAGTGCTTGGCCAGTTAAGGCTATTGTTAGGGAAAAATGTAGAAGATCTTTCTAAAGTAGAAAGCAAGTTTGTATGGATAGTGGATTTTCCTCTTTTGGAATATAGCAAAGAAGATGAGCGTTATTATACTATGCATCACCCGTTTACCTCACCAGTCGAGGAAGATCTGGAAGTAATAGAAAGTGAGCCCTTAAAGGTCCGAGCCCAGGCTTATGACCTGGTTCTGGACGGGGTTGAAATTGGCGGGGGTAGTATCAGAATATCAAGAAGGGATCTTCAGGAAAGGATGTTTAATATTTTGGGCATTTCCCGGGAAGAAGCTCAAGAGAAGTTTGGGTTTCTGCTGGAAGCTTTTGAATATGGGGCTCCTCCTCACGGTGGGATTGCTTTTGGCTTAGATCGTCTGATAATGCTTTTGGCAGGAGACCAGAGTATTAGGGAGGTAATTCCTTTCCCTAAAACAGCAAGCGCTACCTGCCTAATGACAGGAGCTCCGTCTCCAGTTGTTGCAGAACAATTGCGGGAATTAGGGATAGGCATTATTGAAGATAAAAAAGATTAATTAATTTGGCTTAGCATCTTGCTTTGCTTGGTCCAATATGCTATTATGTCTTTGAAAAGATAAAAAAACCCTGCTTTGCACGTGTAGACCGTGTCAGTTTTGAGCTAACATTAATATCACTGGGAACCTGACTTTACGGTTGGAGTATAAGCCTCCTTAGAGAGGACATACGAAGATCGTAAGAGGGTACCCACCTGAGGAAAGACCAGTTCAAAACAAACGGTTCACGGCACGGCGGGGATACTCCTTCCAAAATAATATTTTTTAGGTTTCATTAAAAAACCGGTTAATAAAGATTAACCGGTTTTTTAATTTTTTGAATAAAGCTAGAAGGATTTTGGTAATTTAGGGAGAATGAAATAAGTAAAGTGGGTAAGAGTGGATCAAAGTGGAGAAAATGTGGTAAAAAAGGGGTAGCCTTAAAATGTTCATGGGGGAGTTCTGGCATACAATAGATGAAAAAGGGCGCCTGACTATTCCTGTAAAACTAAGGGAAGGGTTGGGGGACAGATTTATTATTACTCGCGGTTTGGATACATGTTTGTATGCTTATCCCCTTGAAGAATGGGCTGAAATGGAAAAAAAATTAAAAAACTTGCCCATGACCCGTTCTGATGTCAGGGCATTTAAAAGATTGTTTTTTTCAGGAGCTATTGAGGTGGAACGAGATAAGCAAAATAGGGTGCTAATTGCCCCTAATTTGCGGGAATATGCAAAGTTGGAAAATGAAGCAGTAATTATTGGAGTTTCTGACCACGTGGAAATATGGTCAGATAAAATCTGGAAAGATTATAGCAATGAAGCGAATACTTCTTTTGAGCAAATTGCAGAGCAATTAGTGGATTTTGATCTTTGATGTTCAAGTAAATAGGGAAAATAAAAATTGCTTTTAATTGGGGGAGGTTGTTTATAAAATTCATAATCCGGTTTTGCTTCATGAAGTAATTCATTATCTTGCGCCACATCCCCAGGGAGTTTATTTAGATGCAACAGTAGGGGATGGTGGACATGCTGCTGCTATATGCAAACATTTAGGCGATGAAGGCTTTTTGCTGGGTATAGATAGGGACAAAGAAGCTTTGCAAAGGGCAGGGCATAACTTAAAAGAATATGCAGGAAAGTTTAAATTGGTAAAAGCGGATTTTAGTCAAATGAAAGAAATAGTTAGTATTCAGGGCTTGAAGCATGTAGACGGTATATTGATGGATCTGGGGGTATCAAGCTTGCAGATTGATAGGCCTGAACGAGGGTTTTCATACCAGCAAGAAGGCCCCCTTGATATGAGAATGGATTATGATTTGCCGGAAACTGCTGAAGAGATAGTAAATAACAGGAGCAAAGAAGAATTAGCTGCTATTTTTAAGAAATACGGAGAAGAAAGATGGGCAAAAAAGATTGCTTCTTATATCGAAAATTATAGAAAAGAGCAAAGGATACAAAATTCTGAAGAAATGGTGCAGATAATAAAATCAGCTATACCTGCAAAATACAGGCAAAAAGGAGGCCATCCGGCCAAACGATGTTTTCAAGCTTTGCGCATTGAAGTAAATAGAGAGTTGGAGGAACTGAAAGAAGCTTTAAACCAGAGTGTGGAGATATTAAAGACGAGGGGGAAAATATGTGTTATTTCTTATCATTCTTTAGAGGACAGGATGGTAAAACAATACTTCCAATCAGAGAGCAGTCAGTGCAATTGCCCCCCAGGATTACCTGTTTGTGTTTGTGAAAAAAAGGGAAGGTTAAAAGTTCTTACCAAAAAACCGGTAAAGCCTTCAGAAGAGGAGATTAAGAGCAATCCGCGTGCAAAGAGTGCACGTTTGCGAGTAGCGCAAAAAGAAAAGGGAGGTGAATAAACTGATGCAAGCCCAGAGATTAACATCGGCTCGTCCCCGGGAACAAATATCCTATCAAAATAATACCCGCTTACATACACAAGAAAAACCTTTTACTGCACAAAGAAAAGTTGCAGTTTATGCTATTATAATTTTATGTGTTATTCTCTCAGTATTAGTCATAACATTTTATAGTAAAGTGGTTACCACCCAGTACCAAATTTCTGAAACTGAAGCTAAAATCGAAGCCTCAATGCAAGAACAACAGGATTTGGAGTTAAAAGTTGCCAGGTTAAACTGCCTGGAACGTATTGAAGGAATTGCCCGAACCCAGCTTGGTATGATTGAAGAAAGGGAATTGGAAATACAGACAGTATCACATGAGGAAATAGCAGGGAGTCAATAAGGAATTGAGGAGGGGGAATTTGTTAACTCCTGCAGGTGCCCAGGTAAAGACCAGAAGAAGATTGCTGCTTTTGTTTATAGTTTTTGTGGGGTTGGTGGTGGCCCTGGTGGCCAGGTTGTTTTGGATTCAGGTGGTTCAGGCTGATGAACTTCACCAAAAAGCTTGGGATCAATGGAATCGAAGTATACCGGCCCAATCTCCTCGCGGGGGGATTTATGATCGTAATGAAAGGCTACTGGCTGGAAGCAGTACGGTAGAAACAGTAGTAGCATTACCCTCACAAATTGAGGATCCGGATTTAACAGCCAGACAGCTTGAGCCTGTCTTAGAGGTTGAAGCTTCTCGCTTGAAAGAACTTATGACCAGAGAGCGGGCAGCTGTTTATTTAAAACGTAAAGTAGATAACGAAGTAGCTCAAGAAGTCCGAGATCTTGAATTGCCCGGAATAGAGTTTACTACCGAAGGTGATCGGTTTTATCCGCATGGGAATTTAGCATCTCAACTAATAGGCTTTGTGGGTATGGATCAAGGGTGGACTGGTCTTGAGTTGATGTATGAAGAAGAACTGCAAGGAAAAGAAGGAAGGCTTTTTTTTCCTTCTGATGCCCGTAATCGCCCTATTCCTCATGAAGTAAGCAGGTTCGTTCCCCCTGAAGATGGCAAAGAATTAATATTAACTATTGATGAAACAATTCAGTATATTGTAGAGAGAGAGCTTTCGCGGGCCCTGGAAGAGTTTGCTGCCAAGCAAGCTCAGGCTGTAGCGGTAGATCCCAAAACCGGTGAAGTTTTAGCAGTGGCCAGCAAGCCTGATTTTGACCCAGAAAATTATGCTGAATATGATTCTAGCCGCTGGAGTTTGCCTCCTGTGACCAGTACTTTCGAGCCTGGCTCTACAATGAAATTAGCTTCGTTGATGGCTGCTATAGAAGAGGGAATTTATAATGCAGAAGAGGATTTATATTGCCCTGGTCACAAAGAAGTAGCCGGCACAGAAATTGGATGCTGGACTTCTCGTCGGGGAGGTCACGGTAGTATTGACTTTAGGGAGGCTGTCCATGGTTCTTGTAATGTTGGCTTTATGCAATTGGGTGAAGAGTTGGGTAAAGAGAAGTTGTTCTCATACCTGGAGAGATTCGGATTTGGTTCCAGAATGGGAATTGATTACCCCGGAGAAGGGGAGGGACTGGTTTTTCATCCTGATGCAGTAGGTCCCCTTGAGCTGGCTACAACATCTTTTGGGCAAGGTATTTCTGTTACTCCTTTACAACAGGCCATGGTTTTCTCGGCTGTGGCCAATGGTGGTTATTTGATGGAACCTTATGTTGTAGATAAGGTTAGAGATGGGGATGGAGAAATAGTAAGAGATAATGAACCCAAAGCGATCAGGCAAATTGTTTCTAACGACACAGCTCTTGAGGTGGCAGATCTCATGGAGGGAGTTGTGGAAGAAGGTAGTGGAAGAAATGCTTATATTGAAGGATATAGAGTGGCTGGAAAAACAGGTACTGCTCAAAAAGTGGGCCCTGATGGGCGTTATAAGGAAGGGGAGTTTATTCTTTCTTTTGTGGGGTTTGCTCCGGTGGAGCAGCCGCAGGTTCTTTTGTACGTTGCTGTTGATGGAGCGACCAGAGGGTCCCAGTGGGGATCTCAGGTCGGAGCACCTGTTTTTCACAGAATTATGAGGGATGTCTTAAATTATTTAGGCTTAGAGCCGAGAGAAGATACCCTGCTACCAGAAGGAGGAGTCTTAGAAGTTCCGGATCTAGTAGGTTTGAATCTTAATGAAGCAGGCTTGTTATTGGAGGATAAAGGTCTAAAGGTTAACCCTATCGGAGATGGAGAAAAAATAGTTAATCAGACTCCCAAAGGTGGAGCCCAAGTTCCACTGCAATCGGGAATAATAGTATACCTTGGGGGGAAGGAATTGCCTTCGGGGGAAGTAGTTGTTCCTGATTTAACTGGTGCCAGCCAAGAAGAAGCAAAGGAAGTGCTTAATTGGCTTGGGTTGGAGTTAGAATCTGAGGGTAATGGTGTAGCTGTTGAGCAGTATCCGGAATCAGGAACTAAGGTCAGGCCAGAGGATGAAATAGAGGTGATATTTAGGTTGCAGAATTAAGAATGTCTTATATGCTTGGTTTACTTGTTTAGGGTTTAGTATATAATAGACAATAGTTATAATGATTTTGGCTGTAGTGCTAAAAATTCGAAAGGAAGAAAAGATATGGGTGAAATGCCTGTAGAAAAATTACTGGAGTCATTGCTTGTAAAAGAAATTAAAGGCAATGTTGCTGGTAACGTAACCGGATTGGCCTATCACTCTGGAAAAGTGGAAAAGGGAAATCTGTTTTTTGCTCTTCCCGGAACCCGAAGCCATGGCTGGGAATATGCTCGGGATGCTGTGGATAATGGAGCCTTGGCTGTAGTAATAGATGAAGAAGCGCCTGAGCTAGATGTTCCCTGCATAAAAACTCCTGATATCAGGCTTGCAATGGCAGTAGTTGCTAATGCATTTTATAATAACCCTTCTACAAGGCTGCACCTTACAGGAGTTACCGGAACTAACGGAAAGACTACTACTACTTATTTAATAGATGCCCTACATCGTAAAAAAGGTTTTCAAAGCGGTTTAATCGGGACTGTGGATTATAAAATAGGCGATGAGGTTATGCCGCCTTTATCTACTACACCAGAGGCCAGTGACTTGCAAAGGTTATTTGACTATATGCTAACCCGGCAAGTTTCTCATGTGGTGATGGAGGTTTCTTCTCATGCCATGGACTGGCAAAGGGTTTCGGGAAATGAGTTTGATGTAGTCGTTTTAACTAACATTACTGAAGATCACCTTGATTTTCATCATAACTTTGAATCTTACCTGGAGGCCAAAACCAAATTGTTTGCTCAAATGGGAGGTTCTTTCACAAAAAGGGGCTACCCCAGGGCGGCAGTTTTGAACAAGGATGATCCCAATTATGATTACATATCTTCAAGAACTCCTGTGCAGCAAATAACTTATGCTGTAAATCAAAAAGCAGATATATATGCAGATAATATGTATGTAGGTTTAAAGGGAAATCATTTCACAGCAAGGACTTTTGCAGGTGATATTGATATAGAGTTGAATCTCAGGGGAATGTTTAATGTTTATAATTCTCTTGCGGCTTTTGCTGTTGGTTTAGCCCAGGGTATGGGTCTCCAGGAAATCAAAGAAGGGCTGGAGTCGGTAACCGGAGTTCCGGGAAGGTTTGAACAAATTGATTTTGGGCAGGATTATCTAGTGGTTATAGATTACGCTCATACAGTTGATAGTTTGGAAAACGTGTTACAAACTGCCCGCAACATCTTAGAAAATGGGCGATTAATTACAGTATTCGGTTGTGGGGGGGATCGAGATAGAAGCAAGCGTCCGCTTATGGGAGAGGTAGCAGGGAAATACAGTGAAAAGTGTGTAGTTACATCTGATAATCCCAGAAGTGAAGATCCCCAGGCAATAGTGGATGATATTCTGCCGGGATTAGAAAAAAAGGTTGATGAAAAAAATTACCATGTTATTTTGGATCGTTATGAGGCTATTAATAAGGCTATAAATTTGGCTCAAAAAGGCGATATTATTGTTATTGCCGGAAAAGGCCATGAAGAATATCAAGTATTTGCCGACCGAACGATAGATTTTAGTGATCGCCAGGTAGCGGAAAAAATTATACTTTCCAGGTGAAATAATAACTAATAAATTCTCGGAAATAAGTGGAGAATAATGATGGAGTTAAACTGTAAGGAAATAGCCCGGGTTACGGGGGGCACAATTATAAGTGGAAATCCTGACACAGTGATAAAAGGGGTTTCTATCGATACACGTACTTTAAATCCCGGTCAATGGTTTGTTCCACTCAGGGGAGAGAAAACTGATGGCCATTATTTTATAGCTGATGCATTTAAAAAAGGGGCAGCAGGGGCTTTTTATGATTATCCCTTTCCCCCTGATAATTTACCTGGGGTTATCATTAAAGTAAACGATACTTTGAAAGCTCTGCAGAAAATGGCAGAATACTACCGGCAAAAATTTTCACCGGTAGTCATCGGGGTTACTGGAAGTAGTGGAAAAACTACAACCAAAGATTTAATTGCTCAAATTTTAGGAAGGCATTTTCAGGTTTTAAAAACTGAAGGAAATTATAACAACCATATAGGTTTGCCTTTGACCCTTTTGAACCTTGCCCCTGAAGATCAGGTAGTGATCCTGGAAATGGCCATGCGCGGTCCGGGAGAAATTGCCCAGTTGGCCCAAATATCAAAGCCCCAATGGGGTGTTATAACAAATATTGGCGAAGCCCATGTTGAGCTATTGGGTTCGAGAGAAAATATAGCTTCAGCAAAAAAAGAGCTATTGGATGTTATGGGGGAAGAAGGCAAGGCTTTATTAAACGGTGATGATCAGTTTTTACAGGAGATAGGAAAAGAGTTTATAGGAGAAGTTTATTTTTTCGGATGGGGAGACGGAGTTGATTTTCAAGCAAGCGATTACAGGTTGGCTGAAGATGGAGTCTTCTTTAATGCTAATTTCCCGAGGGGAGAAAAGAAGGAGTTTTTTTTACCTTTACCGGGCAAGCATAATGTAAATAATGCTATGGTTGCACTGGCTTTAGGCTATATGATGGAAATAGATGTTACAGAGATGAGTTTTGATGCCCAGATTTTTCATATTTCAGAAGGGCGTATGCAAATAAAAACTTCTCCCAGTGGTGTAAAAATTATTGATGACACTTACAACGCAAACCCCAGTTCTATGCAAGCGTCTTTAAACGTTTTGAAAGAATTGAAACAGGAGGGCAGGAAGATAGCGATCTTGGGAGATATGCTGGAGTTGGGTAGTTACGCTGAAGAAGCTCATCGAGGCATTGGCAGAAATATTAAGAAAAATGAAATCAATTGCTTGATTACAATAGGTGATATGGCAAGCTATATAGGCAAAGAAGCAAATGGTAAAATAGAAAAAGTCTATTATTGTAAAAATAAACTGGAGGTATGGGAACACTTAAACCAGTTAGCGCCTGAAGAAGGGGATTGTATTCTACTTAAAGGCTCCAGGGGAATGAAGTTAGAAGAAATAGTAATGAAGCTTATGGAATAAGCAGATGATATTTTAGATGGTGATGGGGGGAAACAACAGATGGAGTCGGATGTTTTATGGATTATTCTATGGTCATTGATATTGAGCCTGGTTTTAAGTCCTGTTTTTATATATTATTCGAAGCGCTTGCAATTTAGCCAGAATATAAGAGTTGATGGCCCCCAGAGTCATCTTACCAAAACCGGCACTCCAACCATGGGCGGAATTATATTTTTAGTGGCGGGGATTTTGCCGGCGATAATAGTAGATCTTAACCTGGGGATTATATTTTATTTATGTTTATTTGTTACTTTGGCTAATGCCCTGATAGGTGGTTTGGATGACTATGGTAAAATAGTCAAGGGTGCTTCTCTGGGGCTAAAAGCGAGGAGCAAAATAATAGGCCAAATCATAATTACTGCAATAGTAGTATATTATCTAAATATATTGGGTCATCCGTCAACTTTGGAAGTTCCTTTTACAGATGTTTCGTGGGATCTGGGAATATTTTATCCTGTTCTGGTATTTTTAGTTATATCGGGAACAACCAATGCGGTAAACCTGACTGATGGGTTGGATGGCTTGGCTGCAGGAAGTTCAATAATTGCATTAATGGCATTTTTAATAATAGCTGCTGTTCAGGGATTAGATGACATCGTTTTCTTTTGTGCAGGATTGATTGGAGCTAGTTTCGGTTTTCTGGTTTTTAATTTACACCCGGCAAAAGTTTTTATGGGTGATGTAGGTTCACTGGGTTTGGGAGCCGCTTTGGCAATTGCAGCTATACTTACCAAAAGTGAATTGTTGCTCATTATCATTGGACTGGTTTTTGTGGTAGAAACACTTTCAGTAATAGTGCAAGTTGTTTGGTTTCGCTTAACAGGAGAAAGACTTTTATTGATGAGCCCATTTCATCATCATTTAGAAATTAAAGGATGGAGTGAGTGGCAGGTAGTAATTGGATTTTGGGCACTATCTTTTATTGCTGCCATTGTAGGTTTGTGGGGTGCGAGCATTTAATAAATATTATTTTGTGGGAGTGTACTAATATTTGTTCCTGGAAAAAATACGTCATAAAAATATTTTGGTAGTGGGCATGGCTAGAAGCGGTGTGGCAGCAACACGTTTTTTATTGGATTTGGGGGCCCACGAGGTAATAGCCAATGATTTTAATCATATTAATAATTTGGAAGCTGAAGCAAAAGAGTTGGAGAAAATTCCTCAAGTTAAAATGGTTACTGGGGGACATCCTCTTGAATTGATCACTGATGACTTGTCTCTGGTGGTTAAAAGCCCGGGTGTACCTCCGGACTTAAAAATATTCCAGGAAGCACGTATGAAAAAAATTCCGGTTATTTCCGAAATCGAACTGGCTTACCCTTTTATAAAAGCGCCTATCATTGGAATAACGGGAACCAATGGTAAAACCACAACTACTAATCTTGTTGCGGAAATTTTGCAGGAAGGGGAGATCAACAAGGTTTTTAAAGCTGGGAACATAGGAAATCCACTGGTAGATGTTGCAGGTAAAGCAACGGCAGGTGATATGGTAGTTGCTGAGTTAAGTAGTTTTCAGCTAGATGACATAGCATATTTCCGACCTTTTATTTCGGTTATATTAAATATAAAAGATGATCATTTAAATTATCACGGTGACAGGAATAATTATATAAGGGCTAAGTCAAAGATTTTGGCAAATCAGGGTGGTTCTGATATAGCTATTTTAAATGCAGATGACGAATTGGTAATCTCGTTGAAGGAAAAGGTTTCAGCAACACCTCTTTTCTTTAGTAATGAACAATTGGTGGAAGGATTTTGTCTAAAAGATAACTGTCTGGGATTATATCAAAACGGTAAGTTTAGGGTAATATGTGAGGAAAAAGAATTACCCATGCCCGGCAAGCATAATCGGGAAAATGCCCTGGCGGCAGCGGCTGCTGCCTGGGGGGCAGGGGTTAACCTGGACACGATAGGTAGGGGGTTACATTCCTTTAAAGGTGTAGAACACAGGTTAGAATTAGCATGTGAAATTGATGGGGTTACATTTGTTAATGATTCAAAAGGAACTAATCCCGAAGCAAGTGAAAAGGCATTAGAAGCATTTCCGGGGCAGAACAAAATTATGATTGCCGGGGGCAAAGATAAAAAAGCAGACTTTCAAAGACTGGCGCACTCCATAGCAAACAACCAGGTTGAATTACTAATTCTGTTGGGAGAAACAGCTTTTCAAATTAAGGAGACAGTTGCACAACTTGGTTTTGACCAGGTGGAAATAGTAAACTCACTGGAAGAAGCTGTAGTTCGTTCCTGGCAACATTCTAAACCGGGAGATGTAGTTCTCTTTTCGCCTGCTTGTGCCAGCTGGGATATGTTTAAGGATTATGAAGAAAGAGGACGGAGTTTTAAAGAAAATGTAAAGATGCTGCCCACAAAACATGATTAGGGGGAGCTTTATGCAGGAAGAAAGAAAAAAAGAAGCTGATTTTACAATTTTCCTGGTGGTTTTGATCCTTATTGGTATAGGCTTGATTATGACCTTTAGTTCCAGTTATGTTATTTCAGAGGAAACTAGAGGAGACCCTTATTTCTTTTTGAAACGGCAAACCATGTGGGCCGTACTGGGGCTGATGGGGATGTACTTTTTTTCCAGGTTTGATTATCATTATTTAAAAAGGTTATCACCTATTCTAGTTCTAATTAGTTTTCTTTTACTTACAGCAGTATTTATTCCGGGGTTGGGAATAGAAATAAATGAAGCAACCCGTTGGATTGGGTTTGGTGGGTTTTCCATTCAACCATCGGAGTTTACCAAGTTGGCCCTGGTTATATTTACTGCAGCTTATTTGAGTAGCAGAAGTGTGGATATGGAAAACTTTTGGTCTAGCAGTTTTATTCCGTTGGGAGTAATGGGGCTTTCTTTTCTTTTTATTTTGGGCCAGCCTGATCTGGGAACAGGTTTAGTAATAGCACTGGGAACCCTCCTGGTTATTGTTGTGGCCGGTATGCCTTTTAAGCATTTAATAGCTTTGGGAGGTTTATCGGTTCCCGCAATTTTTGCCATGGCAATAAGCCAACCCTATCGATTGGAACGTCTTACTTCCTTCATAAACCCTTGGGCAGATCCTCAAGGGAGTGGCTGGCATGTAATTCAGTCACTTTATGCCTTGGGCCCCGGGGGCTTGTTTGGGGTTGGCCTGGGGAGAAGCAGGCAAAAGCTTTATTATTTGCCAGAGCCACACAATGATTTTATATTTGCTGTTATAGGTGAGGAACTGGGTTTTGCTGGTGCAGTTGCAGTCCTACTTCTTTTTTTCATTCTGGTTTGGAGGGGATTAAAAGTGGCTTTATCAGCGCCTGATAGTTTTGGTAGTATGTTGGCAGCAGGAATTATTTTTATGATTGGTATTCAGGTTTTAATAAATGTAGGCGTGGTGACAGGTAGTTTGCCGGTGACTGGCTTAAACCTTCCTTTTGTAAGTGCGGGTGGAAGTTCCCTTTTCTTTAACCTTTGTGCAATAGGTATTTTACTGAATATATCCAGGCAGACTGTGCAGTAAATTGATTGCAAAATTAACTGGAAAGGATATTTTTATGCGAGTGTTAATTTGTGGTGGTGGAACTGGAGGGCATATATATCCCGGGTTAGCATTGGCCCGATATTTATTAGATCAAGATAAAAATTCTCAAATATTGTTTGTAGGGACTAATAGGGGGCTGGAAACCAGAGTAATTCCGCGAGCAGGTTTTAACCTGGAAGTTTTGCCGGTCCGTGCTTTTACAAAAAGCACCTTGCAAGATAAAACCACTACAGTTTTAGATCTATTTCGTAGCATCAAGCAAGCCCGAGACATTATAAAAAATTTTAAACCCCAGGTAGTAGTTGGAACCGGGGGATATGCTGCTGCTCCAGTATGTGTTGCTTCTATCTTACAACGCCTTCCTGTAATATTACATGAACAGAATGCTATCCCAGGTCGCACCAATAGGCTGCTGGGGTCGAAGGTGAGACGGATTTGTGTTTCTTTTTCTGATACTCAAAAGTATTTTCCCCGGGAGCGTACAATTTTTACCGGGAATCCACGGGCCTCGGAGGTAGCTCATATTTCTAAGGAAGAGGGCAAAAAACGCTTAAAAGAGCTAGATCCGCAATTGAAAACCATGTTGGTTTTTGGAGGTAGCCAGGGAGCTAAAAGGCTCAACCAGGTAATGGTGGAGTTTATTAGAAAAAAAACTATCCCCTTGGGATATCAAATTCTTTATATTACAGGAGAATTGTATTATGATGAAATAATAAGCGAGCTAAAAGAAACGGATACAAATAGATTAATAATAAAACCTTATCTAGATGATATGCCTGCAGCAATGGCGGCTTCTGATATTGCTATTACACGTGCTGGAGCTACAGCTATTGCGGAGTTAACAGCTATTGGGCTGCCGGCTATACTGGTGCCTTCTCCCAATGTAGCGCATAACCATCAGTACTATAATGCTCTTATGTTGGAAAACAATGGAGCAGCTAAAATAATAGAAGAAAAAGATTTTACCCAAGCCTATCTTTCAGAGCAACTAGAAAAAATATTGGGCGATCCGGGATTGATGGAAAAAATGGCACTTCAGAGCAAAAATCTGGGTATGACTGATGCTGCAGGAAAAATGTATGAATGTATTAAAAATGAAGTTTTTGGTAACCACAAATAGATTTGAATAGTTTCCAACTTCTTTAAGGGAGTCAATAAACAATGATTTCTTCAGAACTTGCCAATATTCTTGAATATGAACCTTTGAAAAATGTACCCATGAATGAATACACCTCATTTAGGGTAGGCGGAAAAGTAGATTACCTTTTTAGGCCGGTAAATACTGAAGAACTAAAATTGATTTTAAAACAATTGAAAGCCAACCAACTTCCTTTTTTTATTTTGGGTAGAGGCACTAATTTGCTCATAAAAGACGGCGGTTTTCGTGGAGCTGCTATATTAATGAGCGAAGGATTTAATCATATTGAACAAAAAGGAAAGTATATTTTAGCCGGGGCAGGCATTTCCTTGCCGGCTTTGTCTAAAGCAGCCGCGGAAGGAGGATTGAGTGGCTTAGAGTTCGCTTCAGGCATACCTGGATCTTTAGGCGGTGCTTTGATCATGAACGCCGGAGCTTACGGTGCTTGCCTGGCAAATCTGGTTAATGAGGTGAAGATAATTGATTATGAAGGTGAAGAAATTAAGTTAGCTAAAGAACATATAAATTTTGGCTATCGTTATTCCAGTCTTAAAAATGAGAAAGGAATAATAGTGGAATCATTACTTGCCTTGCAAGAAGATGATCCCGAATGTATTAAGGAACGTATGGAAAGCTATCTTAATCAAAGGAAAAGAAAACACCCTTGTTTGCCCAGTGCAGGAAGTGTGTTTCAAAATGAACCTGAAGTTCCTGCCGGTAAGTTAATTGAAGAGGCTGGTGGGAAGGGTTTAAAAGTAGGAAGCGCTATGGTTTCATATGAGCATGCTAACTTTATTGTTAATACAGGTGGAGCAACTGCTGCTCAAATTATAGAACTGATTTATAAAGTTAAACAAAAAGTTTGGCAATATCATGGAATAGAACTTAAAATGGAGGTAGAAATATTGGGAGAAGAATGATATTATAACTTGGTAAGTGAAAGTAAATAACTTCTATTAATTATTGAGATGTATCTTTCGTTAAAAATTTAGATTTTTTAATATATTAGTGATCATGGCTGGGAAATATAGCTATATAATGGATAAAAAGATTAAGAGTATGGTAAAAAATTAATATCTGAAAAAGGAAAATAAAATTTATTGTTGAATTTTAACTGTGAAGTGTGAATTTAGCACCATACAGTTATAGAGGAAAAGAAGCAGCGCATATGGGGGTGTGGGGTTGAAACAGAGAGATGCAGTAGTAGGGCTAGATATAGGAACTTCTCATGTTCGAGTCGTAGTAGGTGAGTACAGGCCAGACGGATCTATAAACATTATAGGAGTAGGAATAAGCCCTTCCGAAGGAATGAAAAAAGGTTTTGTCACAGATCTTGACCAGACCATAGAATCTATAGGACAAGCAGTAGAAGAAGCAGAGCGGATGGCAGGCGTTAAAATTAGCTCTGCTTTCGTAAGTTTAGTTGGATTAAACGTAGAGCTTATAAGAAACCGGGGAGTAGTGGCAGTAACATCGGAAGATCGGGAAATAAGAGAAGACGATGTAGCAAGGGCCCTGGAGGCTACCAAGGTAATTGCTTTGCCCACTGATAGGGAGATTGTAGAAGTAATACCCAGAGAGTACATAGTAGATGGTTATGATGGCATCAAAGATCCGGTTGGAATGCTGGGCGTAAGGTTGGAAGTAGATGCCATGATTGTCACTGCATCTACAACATACATGCAAAATTTGTTGCGTTGTGTTAAAAGAGCTGGCATAGAAGTAGAGGGAATCGTCCTTCAATCTTTTGCTAATGGCGAAATTACTTTGACCCCTGATGAGAAACATCTGGGTGTTTTTGTGATGGATGTGGGTGGAGGCACCACGGAGATAGCTTACTTTAGAAATGGAGTATTACAAGAATTATCTGTTCTTCCTATTGGAGGCGATCATATCACGAATGATCTTTCCATAGGCCTACATACCAGTTACTATGCGGCTGAAAATTTAAAGATAGAATATGGCTGTGCTTTAGAAGAAAAAGCTGATACTGAAGAAAAGATTGAAATTATAACTGTGGGAGGTAAGGAAAAGCAAAGAGTCTCCAAAAAGGAACTGGCAAATTACATTGGCCCAAGAGTTCAAGAAATTTTACATTTTGCCAGGAACGAGATGTCCCGTATGGAAGGTAGCGAAGATTTGGTGTCCGGAGTGGTGCTAACCGGGGGAGTGTCTCTAATGGAAGGTTTTGTGGAAACTGCCGAGAATATTATAGGAACTTCCATCAGGGTAGGAGAGCCTCAACTGGTAGGAGTTCAAAGCCCCCTCTACACAACTGCAGTAGGAATGATTTATTATGTATTTAGAAATAACCCCGGGGTAGGGGTTGGTGTTGGAGAAAACAAAGCAAAAAATAATCCAGATAACTTTTTTACCCGGTTGTGGCAAAGAATTCAAGCATGGTTCAATGAGATTTTTGAGTGAATTTTCATAAGGAGGGTTTTTATTGATAGAATTTGATATCGAGATGGAGCATTTTGCAAACATTAAGGTCGTGGGTGTTGGCGGAGGAGGAAGCAATGCAATTAACCGGATGATTGGAGCTGGCCTTAAAGGTGTTGATTTCATTGCAGTAAATACAGATGCTCAAGCGTTATTTTTGACTAAGGCAAGCACTAAAATTCAAATAGGACAAGATCTCACCAAGGGGCTTGGCGCCGGTGCTGATCCCGATATTGGTAGAAGGGCTGCTGAAGAAAGCCAGGATCAGGTACGTGAAGCATTAAAAGGTGCGGACATGGTTTTTATTACTGCCGGAATGGGTGGTGGTACAGGAACGGGTTCCGCGCCTATAATTGCGGAAATTGCACGTGAGCAAGGCGCATTGACTGTAGGAGTTGTGACTAAACCTTTCCCGTTTGAACTTCGCAAGCGTCAGTCGCAAGCTGAAGAAGGGATCAAACAGTTGAAGGAAAAGGTAGACACCCTTATTGTTATTCCCAATGAACGGTTGTTACAAATAGCAGATAAGCGGACTTCTATTCTAGAAGCTTTTGAAATGGTTGATGATGTATTGCGTCAAGGAGTTCAAGGCATTTCGGATCTAATTACTGTGCCTGGTATTATTAACCTCGATTTTGCTGATGTAAAAACCATTATGTCTGAAACAGGAAGTGCTTTAATGGGTGTTGGGGTTTCCAGTGAGGATTCAAGGGCAGCTGAAGCAGCTGAAAGTGCTACCACCAGTCCTCTGCTGGAGACAACTATTGATGGAGCCAGGGGAGTATTGATCAATATAACCGGTGGAGAAAGCCTGGGGTTGTATGAAATAAATGAAGCGGCTGATATCGTTTCCGGAAAAGCTGCAGATGATGCTCATATTATTTTTGGAGCAGTAATCGATGAAACAATGGGGGATGAAGTAAGGGTTACGGTGATAGCCACTGGTTTTGACCAGAAAGGCTCTAAGCGAGAAAGAGAAAATGTAGTAGAAGCTAATTTCCGTAAAGCTCAATTTACCGATGAAAATGATATAGATACACCGGCGTTTATGCGTCGCCAGAAGAATGAAGAATAAAAAATACCTTTGCTGAGCTATCAATTAAAATGATATTTGGGGTTTTAGAATAATTATCTTTAGAAATTTATCAATAAAAGGCTAATTTAGCCTTTTATTTTTTTTGTACAGGGAGCAAACTCTGACAAATTACAGGGGTTATATCAGTTATAATCATCATACTTGAAAAGAAGATTTCATAAAAATAAGACAAGTCATATGCAAGGAGAAATTGTAATGTATCTGGATTTATTAGTCATTATAAACATAAGCATGAATTACTCTTTATTGTTTTTAATAACAAAGCTTGTAAATCGCCATAACCCATGGTACCGCCTTTTGCTGGGAGCAATTGCAGGTATGTTGCCTCTTCTGTTACTGTGCTTTGTTTCAATATCTCCTGGGTGGACAGCTATTATTATGATTATTACTCCACTTTTTATGGTTGGACTGGTATTTTTCCCGTTGAAAGGAAAAGAGTTTCTGGCAATGAGTGCTCTTCTGTTTTTGGTATCTTTTGTAGTTTGTGGCATATCAGAAATTATATTGAATGTTCAATTAGTTAATTTAACAGCTGACAAGCCTGTTTTTTTAGTTTGGTTGTTATTTGTTTGTTTTCTCATTGGGATTCTTACAAGATATTTTAAAGCTTACTTAAGTGATAAATATTGGGAAGGTTTTTTAAAGGCCAAGATCCAGCTAACTATTGAAGGGAATGCCCATGTAATAGAAGGATACCTGGATACTGGCAATAGAGTAAAAGAGCCTTTTAACCAAAAGCCAGTGATTATTGCCAGCTGGCAGAGTTTGTCTAAAGTCATACCTCCTCCGGTAGGACAGTTATTAAAAAGCAACCTGGATCCGGTGAGTATTATGGAATCCATAAAAGATCCTTCTGTTTTGCGCCGGTTTTATCTCATTCCTTTTAACGGGATAGGAGGGGAGAGAGATTTAATGTTGGGATTTTATCCGGATAACATTCAACTTGTCCAGGAAGGACAAGTTAAAGATTTGAGAGCTAAAGTTGCAGTAGGAATTTACAAAGATGATTTTGAAAGGGTGGAAAACTTTGAGGCGCTGATACCTCCTGAGGTTTTACAAATGGTGGGTTAAAAAAATTAGATGGGGGTGGAAAGTTTGAAAAAAAAATTTAAAGTTTTATCTATGCAGGTAAGAATTTTGTTATACCGTTTATTTTCGTGGAAAAAAATAAATTATTCTCGCTATTTGTTCTATGTAAATAATAGCGAAACGTTACCGTCTCCTTTAAGCTATGAAGAAGAAAGCCAGTTATTATCAAAGCTAAAAGAAGGTGATAACTCGGTTCGTCCGGTGTTAATAGAGAGAAATCTGCGGTTGGTAGTTTATATTGCCCGCAAATTTGAAAATACCGGGGTAAATATAGATGATTTAGCTTCGATTGGCACTATCGGCTTGATAAAAGCTGTGAACACATTTGATCCTCATAAAAATATAAAACTTGCTACTTATGCTTCGAAATGTATTGAAAACGAAATTTTGATGTTTTTAAGGCGTAATCACAAAATAAAATGGGAGGTATCTTTTGATGAGCCTCTTAATGTTGATTGGGATGGAAACGAACTGCTCTTGTCGGATGTTCTGGGGACAGAGGGGGATTTAATAGTAAAGAGTATTGAAAAAGAAATTGAAAAGAAACTTCTATATATGGCAATAGAAAAGCTAAGTTATCGGGAAAGAAGGATAATGGAACTTCGGTTTGGCCTGGGAAGCGAAACTGAAAAGACCCAAAAAGAAGTAGCGCAACTGATGGGAATCTCTCAATCTTATATATCCCGTTTAGAGAAAAGGATTATAAAGAGACTCCATAAAGAGATAAAAAAAATGGAATAGCCTGATGAATAGTTACCTCCGGGATATCCAGTATAAAAAAAGTGTGAGGGGAAATAATTAGAATGATTCCTTAAATCAACGGAGGTAATCGAAGATGAACAAAGTAGAAATCTGTGGAGTAAATACTTCGAAACTACCAGTGCTTTCTAATAAAGAGATGCGAAAGCTTTTTGATAGAATGCACCAACAAGATCAAGAGGCCAGAGAGCTCTTAATTAAGGGGAATTTAAGGTTAGTACTTTCCGTTATACAAAGGTTTAACAATAGAGGGGAAAATGTAGATGATCTATTCCAGGTAGGTTGCATAGGCTTGATAAAAGCCATTGATAATTTTGATCTTGATCAAAATGTAAAGTTTTCTACGTATGCTGTTCCCATGATTATTGGAGAAATAAGAAGATACTTACGAGATAACAATCCCATTCGGGTTAGCCGTTCTTTGAGGGATATTGCATATAAAGTATTGCAGGTAAGAGATAACCTGGCAAACAAGCTTTCACGTGAACCCTCCATAGAGGAGATAGCCACGGAACTCAATCTTTCCCGGGAAGATATTGTCTTTGCCCTGGACGCAATACAAGAACCGGTTTCTCTATTTGAGCCAATATACCATGATGGTGGTGATCCTATCTATGTGATGGATCAAATTAGCGATGAAAAAAATAAAGATGATAAATGGTTGGCTGATTTGGCTATTAAAGAAGCAATAACCAGGTTAAATGACAGGGAAAAACTTATACTAACAATGAGATTCTATCGTGGAAAAACCCAGATGGAAGTTGCGGAAGAGATTGGAATTTCCCAGGCGCAGGTTTCCCGCTTGGAAAAAGCAGCTTTGGGTTATTTACGAAAACAAATAAATTAAATTGAAGTTAGAAACGGTTTTTTTTCGAGCCTATCTAGCTAATGATTTCTAAATAAATTTTAAAAATATTTTAAGAAGGGGGAAGAGGTGGATGATTAAAATATCGGAATTAAAAAACAGAGATGTGGTAAATATAAACGATGGCCGCCGACTGGGTGTTGTTGGTGATCTGGACGTAGATTTAGAAAAAGGCATAGTTAATTCAATTATTATTCCAGTGCATAAGGGATTTTTATTTAAATTTTCTGCGCCCAAAGAATATATAATATCCTGGCAGAAAATTGTGAAATTAGGCATAGATACGATTTTGGTGGATTATCCGCTAGATATTTACAATAAATAAACTATATTAGCTTCTCAGTCACTCTTTACAATCTATATATTGTGTAATATAATCCTTCTATATAACAATATATAGGGGGTTTGATAGATGAAATGTCCTTTTTGCGGAAGTCTTGAAACAAGGGTAGCAGACTCCCGCGTAGTTGAGGATAATAAAGTAGTAAAGCGTCGCCGTGAATGTGGTGGGTGTGAGAAAAGGTTCACTACCATGGAAAAAGCAGAAGAAGATCCCATAATAGTAGTAAAGCGGGATGGAAGGCGGGAAGTGTTTGATGGTAGCAAAATACTTGCTGGCTTGCTCCGTGCCAGTGAGAAAAGAAACATCTCTTTAACCACTTTAGAGAATCTGGTAGAAGAATTAGAGCAAGAACTAAGAAGGCGAGATTTGAAAGAAGTGGTTACTGAGCAAATAGGGGACATTCTTTTAAACAAGCTGCGCAAGTTAGATGAAGTTGCTTATGTGCGCTTTGCCTCCGTATTTCGCAAGTTTCAGGATATAGATTCATTTAAGGAAGAATTAGAAAAAATGATTGTCACCAGAGATGCGGAGGAAAGTTAATGATTAATTTTTTAAATTTCAATAAATACCGATAAGGGGGATTTGGGTAATATGGCAAAAGCATTTGCTCCAAAAGAAATGTTTAATGGAGAAACTGCAAAAATGGAAGAAGAAAGTATTTTATTCAAAGAGATTAGAAAGAGAGATGGACGAGTAGTTTCTTTTGAGCCTGATAAAATAACCGACGCAGTATACAAGGCAGCGAGCTCAGTAGGGGGGAAAGACCGAAACATAGCGAAAAAATTGACCAAGCAAGTTATGGACTTTTTATACCAGGAAGGTTATAACGGAATAATACCTGCCGTTGAAGATGTTCAGGATGCAGTAGAAAAAGTGTTAATTGAAAATGGACATGCCCGAACTGCCAAGGCATACATCCTTTACCGGGCTAAAAGAACCCGTATTCGTGAGGCTAAAACAGAACTCATGGATGCAGTGAAAGAAATTCTGGTGGAAACTAACCGGGAAAATGCTAATATTAGCAATTCGCCCTCTGCCAAAATGCTTCAAATTGCTATGGCTGCTAGCAAAAAGTATTATTTAACTAACCTTCTTCCAGAAGAATTTTCCCAATCCCACATAGACGGTGATTTACATATTCATGACCTTGATTATTATAGCAAGACACCCAATTGTTTGCAGATAGATCTATCTCGTTTATTAAGAGAGGGTTTTGATACGGGGTATGGTTATATTCGGCCCCCCAAAAGAATTTATTCTGCAGTTGCGCAAGCAGCTATTATATTGCAGAGTAATCAGAACGATATGTTCGGGGGGCAGAGTTTTCCCCATTTTGACCGAAGCATGGGGGAAGTGATCAGGGGATTTAACGAGAAAACAGATTATGATGATGTTTACCAGGCTATGGAGGGTATGGTTTACAACTTGAATACCATGCATTCCCGGGCTGGAGCCCAGGTTCCATTTTCATCGATAAATCTGGGAACAGATACTACTGAAGAGGGAAGAGCAGTAACTCGTTCAGTATTGGAATCTTTTAACCGGGGCTTGGGTAGAGGTGAAAGCCCAATTTTCCCCAACCTGGTGTTCAAAATAAAAGAGGGAGTGAATTTTAATCCTGGAGATCCCAACTATGATTTGTTCCAACTTGCTTTACAGGTAGCTGCCCGTCGTTTGAATCCAACTTTTAGTTTTATGGATGCCTCTTTTAATCAGAAATATGGTGACGAGGTTTCTTATATGGGGTGCCGTTCCCGGGTAATTGCCAATCGTCATGGTCCTGAAGTTTCAGCTGGAAGGGGAAATATAGCACCTACTACTGTTAACTTACCTCGATTAGCTTTGTCAAGCAAGGGAAATGTGGATATATTTTTTAATGAATTAGATGAATTAATGCATCTTATAGCCAGGCAACTAATGCACAGGTTTGAAGTGCTTTCCAGGCTCAAGGCAAAAGATTTGCCTTTCCTCATGGGGCAATCACTATACTTGGGTTCTGAAGAATTGGGTCCCGAAGATTCTGTTCAGGATGCTATCAAGCATGGAACCCTGGCTATAGGGTTTATCGGATTGGCAGAGGCATTGCTTGCTCTGATTGGAAAACATCATGGTGAAGATGAAGAGGCCCAGGAACTCGGCCTTAAAGTAATTGAAAGGATGCGGCAAAATGTGGATAAGTTTTCTGAGGAGTATGATCTTAATTTTGTTCTTTATGCTACTCCAGCAGAAGGACTGGCCGGCAGGTTTATAGACATAGACCGGGAGAGGTTTGGCTCTATCCCGCGGATCACAGATAAGGAATATTACACGAATTCGTTTCACCTGCCTGTGAATTATGCCATATCCCTGTTCGACAAGATTTCTATAGAGGGCGCTTATCACCGTTATTGTAATGCCGGCCATATTACTTATGTAGAACTGGATTCTCCTCCGTTGCACAATAAGGAAGCTGTGGAAAAAATTATTAGGCATATGGCTGCTTCAGATGTTGGGTATGGGGGCATTAATTATCCTCTTGATGAGTGCCAGATTTGCAGTTACCGGGGATTGATCCCTGAAGAGTGTCCTCATTGCAGTTCTGAAGCCATCAGGAGGATCAGGCGTATTACCGGTTATCTTTCAACAGAAGACAGATTTAATGAATCAAAGTTATTCGAGTTAAGGGATCGCAAACCACATATTTTTTAGGGGTAAAAGATGAAAATACGCTTAGCAGGAAAGAAAAATGAAAGTCTAATTGACGGTCCGGGAATATCTTTCGTGCTTTTCACTCAGGGGTGCTTGCAAAAATGTCCGGGTTGCCACAACCCGGATGCCCAGCCCCTGGATGGAGGAACTGAATTAACCCTGGAAGAACTCCAAGAAGAAATAAGCTCTTCTGCTTCTATAGATACCCTTGTTTTTAGCGGAGGGGAACCTTTTTTGCAGGCATCTGCACTGGCACAATTAGGAAGCTGGGGCCATGAAAAAGGTTTGCGTATAGTTACCTATACTGGTTATACATTTGAATATCTACAAGAACTAAGTGAAGAATTCCCAGAATATGCTGATCTTTTAAAGATAACTGATATACTAATAGACGGTGCATATGTAGAAGAAGAAAGGGATTTAACTCTTGCTTACCGTGGTTCCCAGAATCAGCGAATCTTAGATTGCAAGATTTCTTGCCAGGAAAATACCCCCATAACTATTGACAGGTATATGAAAAGTTAAAGTTAATTTGAACCGGTAATCTTTTTTTATAGTTAATAACCTATGGTACAAGGTGGGTTGATTTTGAGTGATTCAGGAAGCTTTCAGTACATTTTGCCTTCGTTGCTTAATAAAGAAGACGAAATAATTGCTGGGTTCTCCACCCGTTGCGGGGGAGTTAGCGATGGTTCTTATAGTTCGTTAAACCTTGACTTCCACACTGGAGATGATAAACACAATGTGCTGAGTAACAGGGAGATTTTCTTCTCTAAATTTGGCTTAAAGCCGGAGAATTTGGTAGCAGGCAACCAGGTGCATGGAACCAGGGTGCATATGGTGAAAGAAGATGATATAGGAAAAGGAAGTCAGCCCCAGACGGCGCTTCCTGAATGTGATGCAATGATTACTAATATTCCGGGCCCGGTACTATCTGTTTTTTCTGCTGATTGCTGGCTAGTCTGTTTTGTTGATGCCCAAAAGAAAGTAATTGCAGTTGCCCACGCTGGCTGGAGAGGAATTTTAAAGGGAATAGTAGAAAAAGTAATAGGCACATTTTCAGAGAAGTACCAGTGCAACCCTGACAACTTGAAAGCCGCAGTCGGCCCTGGTATTTGTTTTAAATGTTTTGAGGTTGGAAAAGAAGTGGCTGATGAATTCAAGCAAAAAGGATGGTCTGATTCTGCTTGCCTGGTTTCGCAGCATAATAGTGATAAATATTTTTTGAATTTGAAAGAAATCTTAGCACGACAACTGTTGAATAACGGCATGCAAGAAAGTAACATAGAGTTTACTAAATACTGTACCTTTTGCCGTCCGGATCTGTTTTATTCTTACCGCCGGGATGGTAGCAGGACCGGGAGAATTTTGGGGTTTGTTTCTATAAGGGAGTAAGCATTAAGGTGATAATAGATGGCACGATCTGACGACAATTTAAGAGTAATTACCGGGGAGGGAAAAACTAAAAAACCAGCCCAGGAAAGGAGGATCTCCTTTATTGTGCTGGGCATTTTTGCATTTGTTTTAATAATGGTTGGTTACCAGTGGGTAAATTCCTGGTTGTATTTTAGAAGGGTTCAGGTAGAAGTTGCAGAAGTAGGAAGTATTAAATCCACAGTTAATATTGAAGGAGTGATTACCCGCCATGAAGAAATTGTTACTTCCCCGGAAGATGGTGTGGTCTTGGGCAAAATTCCAGAAGGGGAAAGGGTTTCTGTAGATGGTGAGGTGATCACCCTACTTCAGGATTATTATCAGGAAGAAGCTGTTTCAGGGGAAGACGGTAGGGAAGAGAGTTGGCTTCAAGAAACTTATGAAGAAGTGCAGGGCTGGATAGAATCTTTATTTGATGGAGAAGAAAGTGAAGATGAAGAAAATGATGATTCAGAGGAGATTCAACTTCCTGATTTAGAAGAATATATTTCAGTGCACTCTCCTAAAGCAGGAGTTGTCTCTTATCATGTAGACGGGTTGGAAGATAAGTATCTTCCCGACTATCCTTATGACATTTTTCAAGCGGGAAAAGAGATTCCTAAAGCCGGGGATAGCTTGGAAAGAAAGGATTTTGTCAATGAAGGGGAACCAGTATTTAAAGTTGTTGATAATTGGAAGTGGTACTACAGTCTTGCAGTGGAAGCAGATAAAGGGGAAAAAATACAGGATCAGCCGGAAGCAACACTAACGTTTTCATTTGCTCCTGAAAGGGAAGTAGAAGCTGAACTTGTAGATGTCCACACGGATGCCGATGCGGGAGAAACTTATATAACATATAAAATACATCAACAGATACCTGGATTCAGCAGGTATCGCATTGCTGAAGCTGATCTGCATTATTATACCCATGAGGGAGTTAGGATATCTGAAGAAGCCCTAATGCAAAAAGAAGGTGAGCAAGGAGTTTTTGTAAATGAGAGAGGTATTGCTACCTTTTACCCTGTTGAAATCCAGGCCAGTGCTGAGGGTAAGGTTATAATAGAAGGGATTTCAGCGGGTGATATTATTATTGAACGCCCAGATCTTGTTAGTGAGGGCCAGCGTATGGAATAGAAGTTTTGAAAAGGAATGGTGTAGGTGTATATGATAGAAACAAATTTAAAAACAATCAGGAACAATATATATCAGGCTGCTACTAAAGGAGGATATGATCCGGAAAAAGTTAAATTAGTGGCTGTTACCAAGTATGTTTCTGCTGAGGCAGTTACCAAGGCTAATGAGGCAGGGATAAAAGACTTTGGTGAAAACAGGGTTCAGGAAGCATTACCCAAAATATCGAGTTTGCCTTCTGACTTGAGATGGCACTTTATTGGTCATTTACAAAGCAATAAAGTTAAGGATGTAATACCAAATTTTTATATGATCCACTCCCTGGACCGTTTAAGCTTGGCCAGGGAATTAGAAAAAGGATGCCGGCAACTTGATTCAAAGATGCCTGTGTTAGTTCAAGTAAATACTTCTGGTGAAAAAAGCAAACATGGGCTTGATCCGGAGGAATTGGGGGATTTTATAGATGAAGTAAGAAAGTATCAAGGATTTTATATCAAGGGGTTGATGACTATGGCGCCTTATGTAGAAAATGCGGAGGAAGCCAGGCCTTGTTTTGCAAAACTAAGGAAGTTAAGAGATCAAGTTAAAGATATTCCGGGGGTGGACATGGAGTACCTTTCTATGGGGATGACTAATGATTATCATGTGGCTGTAGAAGAAGGAGCTAACATGGTCCGCATTGGTTCTGCCGTTTTCGATGAATAGCTAGAAATGTTAGTCTAATTTTAGCAGGAGGTGTTTGCAATTATTGTCAGGGAACTACTGCTTACTTTAATCAATGTATATATTTTCATTCTACTTGGGCGTATTATTATGTCATTTGTTCGATTGGGAATGGGGCATAATAGAAATGAAACTGTGGATAATATCCACAGGTTTCTCCATTTTATGACTGAACCTATTTTGAGACCCATAAGAGAGTTAATTCCTGCCATGCGGATGGGCGGAGGAGGTATAGACTTTTCTCCCATAATTGTTTTGTTATTACTTAGATTATTACAATCTATAGTTATTAACTGGGTAAATTTCTAGAAATAATCACTTATAAGAAGTCAGTTTGGATTTGGATTGCTAGGGGATAGTTTGGTACTAATGGGAAAGGAAGTGCAATTTTTTCATGGGGGAAAATGACTTTCAGGATTATCGGGAAATAAAGGGAACGGTGGCTTCTTTAAGGCTTGATTCAGTGGTGGGCCTTGGGTACGGCCTCTCCAGATCAAAAGCTGCTGAAAGTGTTAAAGCAGGTTTGGTACAAGTGAACGAAGTTACTGTTTTTGACCCTGCTGCCAGGATCAAGGAAGAAGATATAATTAATTTTTCCAGGCGCGGCAGCCTGGAGTTGGAAAATGTGATGGGTAAAAGCCGTAAGGGAAGACAAAATATTATACTAAAAAAATATTACGACAGAAGAGAAGGATAAAGGCTTAATTTGTCGAATTTGCCTTAAACTGGCATATAAAGGAAGGGAGTGGTTTGAATTTGGAAATTACAGCAGCAGATATTCAAAATAAAGAATTTGAACGTTCTTTTCGAGGTTATAATGTAGATGAGGTTGACGAATTTTTAGAAAATATTGCTTTGAATTTTGACAATACGGCAAAAGAAAACCACAGGTTAAAAGAGCAAATAAGAGAACTAGAAGAAGAGAAAAATTATTATATTGAAGAAAAAGAAAAAAGTGATTCTGCTCTAAAGGAAGCGCAGGAAGAAGCAGAGAAAGCAAAAAAAGATGCAGAGAAACAGATAGAGCAAGAAAAGGAAAAAGCAAAGCAAGAAATAGAAAACATCAGACAGGACTACCAGGCTTTGCAGCAACAAAAAGATGAGTTGAACGAGCAAATTCGCCAGCTCCAAGAAGGCCATGAAGAAAAAGATCAGGAAATTGAACGTTTAAAAAAAGAAACCCAGGATTTGCAATGGAAAAACCAGGAGTTGAGAGAGCAGAATCGTAAATTGCAGCAACAAGGTTCCGGGGTCGATGAAAAAGTACAACGATTGAGTCAGGATTATCAGGCTCTGCAAAAGGAGAACGAAAAACTTAAAGAACAATTGAAAACTTTGCAAGAACAAAATTTAAACATGGAAAAAATAGAAGAATCAGTTCAAACTGCAGTAAATCGATCCCAGGACGAAGCAGAGAAAATATTGCAGAAAGCTCGCAATGAAGCTGAGGAAATTAAGCGGGAAGCGGAATCAATGAAGCAGGAGGCGGAAAAAATACAACGAGAAGCCAAAGAAGAGGCAGAAAAGATGAATGAAGAATATGAAGCTTTGCTTCAAGAAAACCATCAATTACAGGACCAAGTAGATCAGCTAACTGATAAAGTTAGAAATTATGAGAAACTAGAAGAAACTGTTCATAATGCAATTATGGTAGCCCAGGAAACTGCTGATGAAGTTAAGCAAAATGCTAAAAAAGAAGCTGAATTAATTCGTAAAGAAGCAGAAGGAGAGGCAAAGAGAATAATCGAAGATGCACGGTATCATTCCAGCCGCATTTTAGCCGAGCATGAAAACTTGCAAAAACAAGCCCAAATTTTTAAGATGCGGTTCAGGTCATTTATTGAGGCTCAACTATCTTCTTTAGAGGAAGAGGATCTTTCCGGGCTGTTAACTTCTTCTGAAAATCAAGCTGAAAGCATTGAAGAAGGAGAAGAAGTGCAAGAAGATGAACCAGAATAATAATTAAAGTTTTATCTTCCTTGTAGAGGAGGAGTAAGTTATATTATAATTGAGAAACAAACATATAGGCGAGGAACAGGGTAGTAGTTGGCAATGATTATTCCAGAGAGGCGAGGGAGCTGGAATCTCGCTATAATCATGTCAGGCGAAGATCTCCTGGGAGCTTTTGTGCCAAATTCCATGAAGGAAGAGTAGACACAAACGGTTAACCCCGTTACAGGTTACAAAGAGGTCGTTACCAAGAAAGCGACTATTAGGGTGGTACCGCGGGAAATAAACTCGTCCCTGGAATTGGGGGCGAGATTTTATATTTTTATACTTTCTTAAATAAATATATTAACAATTGAAAAGGAGTCGAGATACAATGAATTATCACAAAACGCTAAATTTGCCACAGACTAATTTCCCTATGAGAGCCCAGTTGCCGCAAAGGGAACCTGAAATGATCAGGTTTTGGGAAGAAATGGATGTCTATAGCCTTGTCCGCGAAAAAAGAAAAGGAGCGCCGCTTTTTGTGCTCCATGATGGCCCTCCGTATGCAAATGGAGCTATCCATATGGGAACAGCTTTGAACAAAGTTCTTAAAGATATGGTTGTTAAATTTTCTACCATGAAAGGAATGGATTCCCCTTATGTTCCAGGCTGGGATACCCATGGTCTCCCCATTGAACATCAAGTAATAAAAAATAAAAAAGTTAAGCGTAAAGAGATTTCTACCTTGGAATTCCGCAAACTCTGTCACGATTATGCCCTCAAGTATGTGGATGTCCAGAGGGATCAATTTCGCCGTATAGGAATCCGTGGGGACTGGCAAAATCCTTATTTGACTTTGAGTCCTTCTTTTGAAGCAAAACAAATTGAAGTTTTTGGGAAAATGGCTAGCCAGGGATATATTTACAAAGGGTTAAAACCGGTATACTGGTGTGCAGATTGTGAAACTGCTCTGGCTGAAGCAGAAATTGAATATACTGATCAAAAATCACCTTCCATATATTTTAAATTTTCGTTGCCAGCTACCGAGAAGTCTAAACTCGGTAATATTGATGGAGATGTTTATTGCCTGGTTTGGACTACAACTCCCTGGACGATTCCAGCTAACATGGCTGTAGCTGTTCATCCGGAGTTTAATTATGTGCTTATCAATAACGGTAGTGAATACTACCTTTTGGCAGAAGGTTTGCTTGAAGAAGTCCAGAAGAATGTAGAACAGGAAAACTGGCAAATTATCAACAGGTATAAAGGAAGTGAGCTGGAAGGAATAAAATGTTTGCATCCCCTCTTTGAAAGGGAGTCACCATTTATATTGGCTGAGCACGTAACCTTGGAACAGGGAACCGGGTGCGTGCATACAGCTCCAGCTCACGGCTTGGAAGACTTTGAAGTAGGCTCAAGGTATGGATTGACGGTATTAAACCCGCTGGATGACAGGGGATATTTTACTGAAGATGCTGGGCAATTTGCTGGTTTGCGTTACAACGAAGGGAATAAGGAAGTGGTGAATGAGCTAAAAGAAAAAGGCTCTCTTCTAAAATTTGAATTTATTGAACACCAGTATCCTCATTGCTGGAGATGCAAAAAGCCGGTGCTTTTCAGGGCTACTGAACAGTGGTTTGCCTCTGTCAAAGGTTTTCGTGAACAGGCTTTGCAATCAATTCAGAAAGTGAGCTGGCATCCACGTTGGGGAGAGGAACGTATTTATAACATGGTTCAGGACCGCCAGGACTGGTGTATTTCCCGGCAAAGAGTTTGGGGAGTACCCATTCCCATTTTTTATTGTAACTCCTGCAAGGAAACCTTGATAAATGATAATACTATTGAAGCGGTCCAGAAACTTTTTGAGGAAGAAGGATCGGATGCATGGTTCAAATATGAAGCTTCAGAAATACTTCCTGCTGGAACTTCATGTGAGCATTGCGGAGTAAGTAATTTTTCCAAAGAGATGGATATCATGGATGTGTGGTTTGATTCTGGTTCCAGCCATATGGCAGTATGCGATAATCACGAAGATTTACAGTGGCCCGCAGATCTTTACCTGGAAGGTAGTGATCAGTACAGGGGATGGTTTCAATCTTCCCTGTTAACATCTGTAGCTGTTCGAGGCGAGCCTCCTTATCGGGGGGTTGTTAGCCATGGCTGGGTAGTTGACGGAGAAGGTAAGAAAATGTCCAAATCAATGGGTAATGTTATTTCTCCTGAAGAAATTATTAAAGAATATGGTGCAGATATTTTAAGATTGTGGGTTTCCTCAGCTGACTTTACTCGAGATGTTAATCTTTCAGACGATATATTAAAACAGCTAGGAGAAGTTTACCGTAAAATTCGCAACACTTCTCGTTTCTTGCTGGGCAACCTTTTTGATTTTGAACCTCAGGTGCATAAAATGTCCTATGAACAACTTGATGAATTAGACCGATGGGCTTTGGCCAGGCTTCAACTTTTAATTGAGAAGGTAACCAGGGCTTATGAAAATTATGAGTTTCACCAGGTATTTCATGCCATTCATAATTTCTGCGTGGTTGATATGAGTAATTTTTATTTAAATGTGAACAAAGATAAACTATACTGTTCACAGCCGGAGGCTTTTCCACGTCGGATGACTCAGGCCGTAATGTATCAAATTCTCCAAAAACTTTGTTTGATGATAGCTCCTATTTTGTCTTTTACTGCAGAAGAGATTTGGCAGGCAATGCCTGGGGAAAAAGAAGAAAGTGTTCAGCTGGCTGATTGGCCTGTAGTGGATAAGGATATGATGGATAAGCAACTTCTGGATAACTGGGAGCAGATTTTAGATGTAAGGGATGAGGTAATGCGTGCCTTGGAGCAAGCTCGGGCCAATAAAGAGATCAGAGATACCCTGGAAGCGGAAATCACAATTTGGGCGGAAGGCAGCTTATACGAACGGATCCGACCTTTTGAGGATCAGCTGGAAACATTGTTAGTAGTTTCTAACTGCAATCTCCACAAAAAGGAAGAAGATGAAGCTTGTAATGGTTGGCAAAGTGAACGCCTTCCTCTAACCATAAAGGTAGAAAAAACTGCTAAGGATAAGTGCGAGCGCTGTTGGAGTTATACTAAGCTTGTTGAGAATAAAGACATTTGCCCTCGATGTAAAGAGGTTGTAAACAATTTAAATGGTTAATTATAAACTATTTCCAGGGCAACTTGCATAAGGAGGTTTAGAAAAGTTGGCACAAGACGAAAGCAAGCAATATCCCTCCGAAGAAAAGGATAATAGAGATCAAATTCGAATACAAAAAGTATTGAGCAAACGAATCAAAAGGCTTTCCCAGGATCTAGAAAAATTTAACCTGGCGGAATATATGAATATGCTCAATGATCCCCGGCGGTATTTTAAAGTTAATTTTATGGTAGGATTGGCCAGGGGGCTGGGGTTTGCCTTGGGAGCAACTGTATTCGCAGCGCTAGTGATATACATTCTGCAGCGGTTGGTGGTGTTGAACTTGCCTCTTATCGGCGATTTTATAGCGGAACTGGTATGGATAGTCAATCAGCAAATTAGATGAATAAGCAGCCAAAGGTTAAATATTATTTATTCAAAAAAATTTAAGGAGGGGAATAGTGCGTTTTTGGGGATTAGCGCTTCTTGTTCTTATTTTAGACCAGGTAAGCAAGTGGTTTGTGTTACAAAATTTAGAGCGGGGAGAAACGATAGAAATTATAGGGAGGCTGTTGTATTTCACCCATGTGCAAAATCCTGGCGCTGCTTTTGGTTTTTTTGCCTACCAAACCTGGCTTTTTATTGTGGTTACTCTTTTGATTGGCGCCATAATAATTTATTACAATTACCGCTTGCCTGCAACTTATAAATATGCCCATGCAGCTTTGGGTATTTTGCTGGGAGGAGCGGCAGGCAATTTAATAGATAGAATCGATACTGGTTATGTGATTGATTTTATATCGCTAACTTTTTGGCCACCTGTTTTTAATATTGCTGATATGGCCATAGTTGCAGGGATCATTCTTTTTATGCTCTCTTTATGGGTAAATGAGAAAGAAGTTTCAACTTAGAGGAGGAGCCTTATGTATCCTGTTTTATGGGAAACATCTTATTTTGCAATTTATTCTTATGGTTTTATGGTCTCTTTGGCTATTCTGGTTTCGGTTTTTTTTATGTATAGACGAGCTCCCAGAGAAGGGTATAATCCCGACCAGTTGTTGGAACTTGTAGTGGCTATAGTACTTGTAGGTTTGATTGGAGCCAGGTTGCTATTCATATTTTTAAATTGGGAGTTTTATGCTGGAGATTTGAGCAGAATATTTTCTATCCAAGCAGGAGGTCTTTCCTTTCATGGAGCCTTTGCTTTTGGAATTATAGTAGGAGTATTATGGACATCTTGGCGAGGTTATTCTTTTTGGAAATTAGCAGACTTTTTGGCTCCTTATATATTTTTGGGATACACTTTTGCCCGAATAGGGTGTTTTTTAAATGGCTGTTGTTATGGCATAGAAACGGATTTGCCTTGGGGTTTGCCGGCAGCTGCAGTTGATAATTTGCCCCGTCATCCGGTCCAGCTATATGCCAGCGCAGCTTCACTACTTTTATTTGGAGTTGTTAACTACCTACGGAAATTTAGTTTTTTTGATGGTTTTGTATTGATAATGGTCATAAAACTGTATGGAGTATTAAGATTAGTAACAGGATTTTTCCGTGCTGATGAAATAGTGTGGATGAATATGAGCCTTGCTCAAATGGCCAGCCTGATTATGATAGCAGTACTGGCATTGGCCTTAATTTTGGCTAAAACTACAGTGATCCCGGCTCTTGAACGGAGAAGGAAATGAATGAAAGTTTAATTTTAGAAGTTAATACTTCTGGAGAACGGCTTGATACTTACCTCGCAAGGGAAATAGAAGATCTCTCTCGGGCTAGGGTTCAGCAGCTTATTGTGAAAGGAAATGTTAAAGTCAACGATGAGCGTCCCAAGAGGAGTTACAAACTGCAACCGGGGGATCGGGTGGAGGTGATTATTCCTCCGCCGCAGACTGAAGAAACTTGGCCTGAACCAATTTCGTTAGATGTTGTATATGAGGATGAACAGATGCTGGTAATAAATAAGCCAAGAGGAATGGTTGTTCATCCCGCTCCTGGGCACCAAAATGAAACATTGGTTAATGCCCTGCTTTATCATTGTCACGATTTATCGTACAGAGGAGGGAAAATGCGTCCTGGCATTGTCCACAGGTTGGATAAAGATACCTCGGGCCTCCTAATGGTTGCTAAAAATGATGATGTCCATAAAGAACTTTCTACTCAATTAAAAAATAAGGTGGTGCGGAGGGATTATGTTGCTTTGGCGTGGGGCAAATTAAAATCTAAATATTTCACTATTGATGCCCCGCTGGGTAGAGACCCGCGCAATCGTAAAAGAATGACTGCCATAGACGATGGTAGAGATGCTGTAACTAATATTCGGGTTTTAGCATATTTGAATAATTGCACACTCCTGCGGGCTCGCCTTCAAACAGGAAGAACCCATCAAGTTAGAGCTCATTTATCTTATTTGGGGTATCCCCTGGTAGGGGATACCCTTTATGGAGGTAATCGCAAGATATTGCGAGAAATAAATTGGGAAGGGCAAGCTCTGCATGCTCGGCGCCTTGGATTTTATCACCCCTCAATGAGTGATTATATGTCTTTTGTGGCCCCGCTTCCTGTAGAGTTTAAGCAACTACTGTTCTTTTTACGGGAAAAATAAGTTAAATAAGGATGTGAGTTTATGAAAGAAAAAAGAAAGATAATGGATGAAGAAAATATTCAGCGGGCTTTGACCAGGATAGCATATGAAACTATTGAAAGGAATGCCGGTGGTAGAGAGATAGTCCTGGTAGGTATTCAGCGGAGAGGCGGGCCTCTTGCCCAGCGCCTTTCCCAAATTATTGAGGGAATAGAAGGTGTTGAACTTCCCGCTGGGGAGTTGGAAATAACTCCTTATCGGGATGACCTTGATCTCTATCAGGACAAAGATGCAAAAGTTAAAAAACTACCTTTTGAAGTAGAAGATCGGCGGGTGATCCTGGTTGATGATGTATTGTATACAGGTCGTTCTACACGGGCTGCCATGGATGCAATTATGGATCAGGGCAGGCCACTTGTTATTCAACTTGCTGTGCTGGTGGACCGGGGGCATCGGGAATTACCTATTAGAGCTGACTACGTGGGAAAAAATGTGCCTACTAACAGGCGGGAAATTATAGAGGTAAAAATTAAGGAAACTGATGGTGTTGATGAAGTTGTAATATGTGAGCAAGAATAATCACCTCAATATTATTCTTCAGCAGAAGAGGGTTTGCGAAGCATTTGCAACGTTTCACCTGTTGGTTCTACAGTAATACTTTTAAAATTTTGGTATATTGCCATTCCGGGCTTTCCTCCCGGCGCCCTTTTGACGTTTTTAACCTGGGTATAATCGACAGTTACCCGCGAAATTGAACTGCCTTTGCTATAGTAGGCTGCTAGCGTAGCAGCTTCCTGCAAGGTTGCTTCGTCTGGAGGGAAATCGGAGTCTTTTACTATAACGTGCGAACCGGGTAAAGTTTGCACATGAAACCAGGTATCATTTCTGGATGCCTTCCGGAAAGTTAATTCATCATTTTGGAGATTGCTCCTTCCAACCAAAATTGTTTTGCCGGTGGAAGAAATAAAAGTAAGTGGCGGTGCTTTTTCCTGCGAAGCTTTTTTATCTTTAGAAGGTGTTTGTTTTTTGATATATCCAGTTTGAGTAAGTTCCTGGTTGATTTGTTTAAGGGTTTGCAAGTCTGCATTTTCCAAAGAGAAAAGAACATTTTCCAGATAGTCTTTTTCTTGGCGGGTTTGTTTTATCCGTGACCCAATTTTTTTCTCACCCTTTTTAAGTTTACGATATTTTCGAAAATACTTTTGGGCATTTTCGTTAGCAGTTAAACGGGGGTCAAGAGGGATGGCTACCTCTTCCTGATTTGGGTTGTAAAAATTAGGAAGAACTATTTTGTCTCTTTTCCCTTCAATTTCGTGAAGATGGCTTAAAATTAATTCCCCATAAATGCGATATGTTTCTGCTTCTCTTGCTTTTTCCAATTCTTTAAGCTGGCGTTCTTCTTTCAATTTAATTTTTTTTAGTTCTCTTTCTGTCACCTTTTTTAATTTATCACGAAGGCTATTTTTTTGTTCGTCATGGTATTTTCGAGAATAAAAAACATCTAGCATTTCATTGGCACTATTAAATAATTCCTGAGGATAATCTCTATACATGGAGTAATCTAGCACTGTAAAAGCTTGCTTGTTTTCTTCAATATTTACTATGGCAGGTTTAAAATTTTTCCCCACAACTTTTTCGTATGTCTCTTGCATGGCATTCCAAATGTTTCTGAGCAATTTTTCCCGGTTTAGTTCTTTGTTGTTTTGGGTGGCCCTAAAAATTATCTCTTTTGCCAGTTGAGGGCTAATGCCCTTAAAAGAGGCTATGAGGGCTTTTTCCCAATTATCTGATTGCAAGTTAGAGTTAATTGCCTCTTGAAAAGTATTATAGTCTATTTTATCTATGGCATATTTGCTTTGAGGGGGAGGAGGAAAATAAGATTTACCGGGGAGAATTTCCCGGTATTTGTTAAATTCCATGGTAATATTTTTTAACGCTCCCAAGATAATCTTTGACTCGTTTAATAAAACCAGGTTACTGTGCCTTCCCATTATTTCTATCATCAGTTTATATTTATTTTCTCCCCTGGCAAGTTCAACTTCCAAAATTCTTTCCCAGGGAAGCTGGTAAAAACTCAATATACGGCTGTTTTCCAGATGTTTACGAAGCAACATGCAGAAAGCAGGTGGTGTAGCAGGAGGTTCAGTTTTAACCCTGGTTAGATGAAATCTTGCCATGGAAGGATCGCAAGATACAAGAAAGCTTCCATACTTAGCAGAGTGGCTGCAGTTGAAAATTACTTCATGGGGAGAGGTTTGGTATATTTTTCTGATCTTATCTCCTCTAAGGTATTTATTTAATTCTTCTGTGATTGCTGAAAAAACGATTACATCGAACATTTATTACTTACCTCCGCTGGTAGTATAACTTAGATCAAGACAAACAGGCAAATTATTTTTATTGTAATTATAAATTTCTCTTAGAGCTATATTTCCTGTTCATATTATTTTTCTAAGAATCATAAAAATCATTATCAGTAGACAACCTTAATTTATAGTAAGGTATTGTTTTTTTTCTATTCTTATCAACAGGAGGAATTATATGAAAAAATATGGAGTTATAGCAGTATTTATTATTGCTTCCTTGTTAATTCTGGCTTCTTTGGAGTTTATACCTGTCCAGGGATCAAGCCCTATAGAAATGAAAAAGCTTAGAATGGTTGCTCTTGAAGAACCTGCAACTGTCCCCATATTTTTAGCTTCAAAAGAAGGAAAGTTTTATGAAAAAAACCTCAATCTAGATCTTGAATTGTTGGAATCAGAAGAACAGGTTATAAATGCATTTGTAGCTGGTGCTGCCGATGGAGCTTTGATTGAAATGGAAGAAGTAGCCTTGTTTCAGGAAAAAGGTATCTATTCAAAAGCTACTTCGGTTTTTAATGCTTATAATAATATTTCCAATGATGTAGAACCTGGCAAAATGAAAGTACTAGCATTTAGCGGAGAATCTCTGGAGAATAAAAGAGAAGAAATAAAAATTTTTCACAGGGTTTATAAAAAAGTTTTAGAGAGGCTTGCCTATAGTGAGTATACGGAAAGAAATTTTAATTACAGCCTTGCAAGTTTAACCCTTCCCCCACGTGAAGAAGTTACCCGCATGATTAAAGAAATGCAAAAAGTTACTAAAGTAAGAGATGATTGCTTATACGAAGATCTGGTAGATACCGGGTTTATAAGTAACTGATTTAGAAATTGTTTTAGGGCAAGTAGAGGGGGAGAATAAGATCCTACATAATTGGCAATTAAAAACAGGTAGTGAAGTTTGTGTAGAATTAAATGTAAGCCCCCATAAAGGTTTAACTTCTAACGAAGCTCAAAATAGAATGGAGATATGGGGAAATAATTCTTTACATGATTCTTCCCCCCTTTCATTATTTAGGTTGTTTTTAGCCCAGTTCCAGGATTTTTTGGTTCTGGTTTTGCTGGTAGCAACTCTTCTTTCGGGCATACTGGGGGAATACATTGATGGCTTAACCATCATGGCCATTGTTTTGTTAAATGCTCTCCTGGGAACTTTCCAGGAATACCGGGCCGAAAATTCTTTAAGAATGCTGCAAAAACTTGCCTCTCCCCAGGCTTTGGTTTTGAGGGAAGGAAAATTGTGTCAAATAGATTCAAGTGAAGTGGTTCCCGGAGACATTATACATTTTGAACAGGGTGATAGAATTTGCGCTGATATGCGGTTATTAGAATCATATTCATTGATTGTCAATGAAGCCCCTCTTACAGGCGAATCTCTTCCAGTTGGCAAAACCCAGCTTCCTCTGGAAGAGGCGTTTTCTAACCCTGGTGACATATCGAATATGGTATTTAGTGGAACTTTAGTAGAGGAGGGGAAGGGCAGGGGGGTAGTAGTTGCTACTGGGATGCAAACCCAGTTGGGTCAAATAGCTCACCTCATGGAGCAGACTGAAGCAAAACTTACGCCTCTACAGGTGCGATTAAATTCTTTAGGCAGGATACTTGTAGGTGCTTGCCTCTTGGTATGTTTTCTGGTGATTTTACTGGGGTTATGGAGGGGGGAAACTATTTATGCCATGCTTATGGCAGGCATCAGCCTTGCTGTTGCCGCCATACCTGAAGGCTTGCCAGCCATTGTTACGGTTTCTTTAGCTTTAGGAGTGCAGCGAATGGTCAGGCGTAAGGCAATAATTCGCCGGTTGCCGGCGGTAGAAACTTTAGGTTCGGCTACAGTGATCTGCTCTGATAAAACAGGAACCATGACGCAGAACAGGATGGTGCTTAAGGAAATTTTTGCAGACAGGAATTCTTTTATAATGGAGGCAGAAGGACCGACATTAAAAGAAAATAACGAAAGTTTTAGTTTTAGCAACTATGAGCGAGAAAAAAAAGCTTTTGCAGCATCAATGTTGGCCCTTCGCATAGGAGCGGCATGCAATAACGCAACTGAAGAAAAAAATAATTCATTCTCAGGGTTCAGAGGTACGCCAACTGAAGTAGCTCTTCTTAAAGCTGCGCAAGCAAGCGGATTGCCCCTTAAATATCAGATAATTTTTGAGCATCCTTTTAGTGCGGAAAGAAAGCGGATGACTGTATTGAGCAGGGATGAAGGGCTTAAAGTTTATGTAAAAGGAGCCCCTGAAACTGTTTTAAGAAGGTGCCGATATATTTGGAAAGATGGCAAGCCCTGCCCTTTAACTTCAGAAGAAAAGTTAATTATTCAAAACAAAGTGGAAGAGATGGGATCTAACGCTTTGAGGACTCTGGCTGTGGCATATAGAAATTTTCTTCCAGGCGAGCAGATGGAAAATGAAGAAGAGGTGGAGCAAAATCTAATATGGGTAGGCTTGTTAGGGCTGGAAGATCCCCCTCGCCCTGAAGTAATACCGGCGGTGGCAAGTTGCCGGCAGGCAGGTATTAAAGTGGTTATGATTACCGGTGACCACCGCAATACCGCAGTAGCCGTTGGCAGCAGGCTAGGTATTTTAAATGGAGGCAGGGTTTTAACTGGGGAAGAGTTGGATGGGCTAAGTGATCATGAATTACGTGCCCAGGTGGAAGAAATCTCAATCTTTTCCCGGGTTAATCCTGCTCATAAATTACGCGTAGTCAGGGCTTTAAAAGAGAAGGGTCATGTTGTGGCCATGACAGGTGATGGGGTTAATGATGCTCCTGCCGTTAAAGAAGCTGATATAGGAGTAGCCATGGGAATTGCTGGTACCGATGTAACCAAAGAAGCAGCTGCTTTGGTTTTGGAGGATGATAATTTTGCCTCAATAGTTGCTGCTATTGAAGAGGGACGAAATATTTATGCCAATGTGCGTAAATTTATTCGTTTTCTATTGTGTTGTAATACCGGCGAAATATTAACCATGCTGCTAACTATTCTTATTGGCCTTCCCCTTCCTTTACGTCCTATCCAAATTTTATGGATCAACTTGATAACCGATGGATTGCCTGCATTAGCCCTGAGCATGGAGCCACCTGATAAAATGGTCATGCTTAAACCTCCTCGAGATAAAGATAGTGGTATATTTTCTCAATCATTGTGGTTACGAATACTTTCCCGGGGCACATTAATAGCCATTTCCACCATAATAGTATTTGGGGTCACCCTTTTTCAATATAACAACCTCATTTATGCACAAAGTGCAGCTTTAACAACTCTTGTTGTTACTCAGTTGCTTTTTGTGTTTGAATGTCGTACGGAGGTTGTGCCTCATTGGAAGGCAGGATTGCCTTCTAACCATTATCTAAATTTTGCTGTTTTAATTTCTGTTCTTCTTCTTCTGCCAATTTTATATCTGCCAACATTCCAAAAAATTTTTTCTACTCTTCCCCTGGGTCTGGATACTTGGTCAATAATAGGAATTGTATCCTTTGTCCCTTATTTAGTTATTGGATTGAGCGGTATGTTAAAAAAAAGTATATATAAGTGATTTTTTCAGATTATATAGTTGCTCTCCTTCTTGTTAATTGAATTCATAAATGATATTATGAGTGCGATAAAGTGAATAATTCGGAGATTTTAGCAGGATTTACAACAATATTTATATAAAATTAACTAAGGAGAGGGTATTTTGGTTTGTAGCATGACGGGCTATGGCTATGGCTATAGTTTAAAGGAGAACATGGGTATAACTATAGAGATCAAATCTGTAAATCACCGTTACCTGGACCTTTCATTTCGCTTGCCTAAAGAATTGCAAAGATGGGAAGAATTAATGCGTTCCCGTATTCGGGAAAAGGTTGAAAGAGGCCGCCTGGAAATAAAATTAAAAGTTGAAAATATGCCTGAAGATATGTATTCCGTGCAGATAAATTATCACCTGGCACAAGCTTATTATGAGGCCTTACAGCAAGTCAGGGATACACTTTTAATGGATGATCCAGTCAAGCTAGATCAGATCATAAGTTTTCCTGATGTTTTTATGATCCAGGATCGCCTTGAGGAAGACGAATTAATTTCTGAGCTAATAGATGATGCCATTGTTAAAGCGCTAAAAGAGTTAATTAGTCAGAAAGAGAAAGAAGGCAAAAATCTTGCGGATGATTTGTTAGATCGTTGTACAAATATAGAAGAACGCATGGAAAAAGCTTCTGAAAAAGCACCCATTGTTGTTGAGAATTATAGGCATCGATTGCGCCAAAAAATTCAGGAATTGGAAGGAGGGGTCGCTGACGAAGAACGAATTCTTACTGAATGTACTATTTTTGCTGAACGATGTGATATCACGGAGGAGATTGTCCGAATGAACAGTCATTTACAACTCTTTCGGGATTCTATGAACCAAGCTGGGGCTGTGGGGCGCAAGCTGGATTTTATTTTGCAGGAAATGGTTCGGGAAATTAACACCATAGGTTCAAAAGCCAATGATAACGAAATTTCAATTTGGGTGGTGGAAACAAAAACTGACCTGGAAAAAATGAGAGAGCAAGTGCAAAACATTGAATGAAAATATCTTATCTATTATAATGTCTTAAGTCTTTATTAGAAATTAGAAGATAGCTTAACTTAATAATTTTTTTATTGCTTCAAAACAAGCTTTACATATAAATGAAGTACAAGCTTCATAATAAATTGGCTAGTATAAAGGAGGATTTGTGTTGAGTACAATTAAATTAATTAATATTGGTTTTGGAAACATTGTTTCTGCGCAGAGAATAATTGCGATTGTTAGCCCGGAGTCTGCGCCTATTAAAAGAGTAATAAATGAAGGTCGCGATCGGGGAATGCTCATTGATGCTACTTACGGTCGGCGGACCAGGGCAGTAATAGTTACTGACAGCGGCCATGTTGTTTTATCAGCGGTCCAACCGGAAACAGTAAAGCACCGGCTAGATACTAAGGAAACAACTTCTAGTGATGATAATTAAAAAATTCAATAAATAAGGAGTGGCAGCAAATAAGTGTCCGGATTACCAATTGTAGTTTCAGGCCCATCCGGGGTTGGTAAAGGAACCCTGATTAATAAAATCTGTGCAAAAATGCCCCAGCTGGAGGTTTCTATTTCAACTACTACAAGGGAACCACGCCCGGGAGAAAAGAATGGTGAAAGTTATTTTTTTGTAAGCACAGAAGAATTTGAACAAAAAATAGAAACCGGATTTTTTTTAGAATGGGCTAAAGTATACGATCAATATTATGGGACTTCCAGGGAGTTTGTAGAGAAGGTGACGGAAAGCGGCAATAATATACTGCTGGAATTGGACGTTCAAGGTGCAATTCAGTTAAAAGAGAGTGTATCAGAGGCAGTGCTTATATTTATTGCGCCACCTTCCTTATCGGAATTACGAAGAAGGATAACAAGCCGGGGAACGGAAAAGCCCGAGCATATTGAAAAGCGGATGGAAATTGCCTGGCAAGAATTAAAAATGTATAAAGAGTACGATTACTTGGTTATAAATGAAATTATTGAAGATACTGTTTCCAAGATTTATGCTATAATAACAGCTGAAGAACACCGGGTAAGCAGAAACCCGGATGTATGGTGGAATAAATAAAGGAGGGATTTCCGATGCTCTATCCGGCAGTGGATGATTTACTTGAGCAAGTTGATTCAAAGTATACTCTGGCTATAACAGCTGCCAAAAGGGCAAGGCAAATTAAAGAAGGTAGCAGGCCTCAGGTAAAAACAGATTCTATAAAAGATGTTTCAATTGCCCTGGAAGAAATTGCTAAAGGCAAAGTTCAATACGAAAGAATACGTGATGGAATTAAATAGTCAGGTTTAATCCAAGGGAGCGGTAAATTTGGAAGACAATAAAAGGATTCTCCTGGGAGTAACCGGCGGCATAGCTGCATATAAAGTTGCCGATCTGGTACGGTTGTGTACCAGGGAAAATCATAGTGTACAGGTTATGATGACTGCATCTGCCAGAGAATTAATTGGGCCTTTGACTTTTCAAACTCTCACCAATAATCCTGTATATACTGATCTTTTTGGGCTCTACGAAAATGAGATCAGGCATATTGAATTGGCTAATACTCCCTCATTAATAGTTATTGCACCTGCTACAGCCAATACTATTGGTAAGTTGGCAAATGGTATTGCAGATAACTTGCTTACCACAGTTGTTTTGGCATCTTCAGTGCCTGTGCTAATTGTGCCTTCAATGAACGAACGCATGTATGACAATTTGGCTGTACAAGAAAACCTTCAGAAGTTAAAGAATTATGGGTATTATGTAATGGAGCCTGATGAAGGCGATTTGGCATGCGGAATTTGTGGAAAAGGGCGTATGCCGTCACCAGAAGATATTCTATCTCAAATAAAGACTATAATGTTTAAAAAAAAAGACTTTGAAGGAATTAAAGCTCTGGTTACCGCAGGACCTACCTATGAACCCATGGATCCAGTCCGGTTCTTTACCAACTATTCCACCGGCAAAATGGGATTTGCCGTAGCTTTGGCTCTTCAAGAAAGAGGGGCAGATGTATGTTTGGTCACGGGACCTACCTGTTTAGATGAACCGTCCAACATGGAAGTAGTAAGGACAAACACTGCTCAACAAATGTTTGAAGAAGTGGAAAAACGTTATGAGCATACTGACCTGGTTATAAAAGCTGCTGCTGTATCAGATTACCGCCCGGCCGGTGTAGAAGAACAAAAAATAAAAAAAGATAAGGAACTAACAGTAAAGCTGGAAAAGAATCCGGATATTTTAAAAGAGTTGGGAGCCAGGAAAAAAAACCAGCTTCTGGTGGGTTTTGCTGCGGAGACTCAGGACTTGCGTAAAAATGCCCTGGAGAAATTGAATTCAAAAAACCTTGATTTAATAGTAGCTAATGATCTAACTGAGGAGGAAGCCGGATTTGCTTCTTCTCAAAATAAAGTTACTGTTTTTTCTCAAGATGGAAAGACTTATGAGATACCTCAAATGAGTAAATATGAGGTGGCCCATGGGGTCCTGGACATAATATGTAAGACTTGCTTTCAATATCTTCCTGAAAATTAAAATAGAGTTTCAAGTAGGGCTTTAGTTAAATATATTTCTATAAAAGCTGCAATAAAAAGTAAAACAACTACAAGCGGAAGAACAGAAATTATTTCTTTCCAAATGAATTTGAAACTTTCCCCCCTGCTCTTGTGTGGGAGGGGGTTGATGATAGTATGATAACCCAATTTTAAGCCAAAGGAAGAACAGATAAAAAATGCTGCCAGTTCTGGAATACCATGGGGTGCTATGCCTGCTACGATAAACCAAATTGAAGTTCCTTGTTCTAAAACTTGCATGCTAATAGTGCCCAGCATTCCACCATTTAATAAAAGGGTGAACAAGGGGGATAAGCCCAGGATAACCCCTAGAAAAAGCATTTGGAATGAAGATATCACATTGTTTATAAAAATAAGGAGTGTCCCGATTAATGGGTGGCTTTGAGTGATGAATTCTACTATATATTCCAAAAAAGCAAAAGCTTCCTGGTTAAATTCGTCCACATATTCATGGGGCATGGCCTGGTAGCTTGCCAGGAACGAAAAAAAGCCCAGGCCAAATATAACTAAGGAAAGCAATATCCAGGTCCGGTTGTTTTTTATTACTTGTGAAATGGGGAAAAAGCCAGTATTCATTATAGCACCTCTTTGAAATTATAGCCTTATTATAACTTTTTTCAAAGATTTGTTAAAGGGAAAAGAAGCCTGGGTTTTTGTATTCTCAAAAATATTAATAGGAGATGTAGACAAGTGGAGTATGCAGAGGTAATTGTTAACATAATAACTGATGCTATTGATCGCCCTTTTCATTACCGGGTACCGGAGAACTTGCAGGAAGAAGTATATCCGGGAAGAAAAGTACAGGTTCCTTTTGGTAGTCGTAAGGTTTCCGGTTATGTATGGAATCTAATCCCAACTCCTGAGGTAGAAAATGTGCGGGAGATTGCTTCTGTTGAAGATCAGAGGGTAACTCTTACCCCTGAGTTTTTGGAAATGGTGGATTGGTTTTGTAAGCGTTATTTTTGCCGGACTATTGAAGCGATAAATTTGCTTTTGCCTCCTGGGTATGAACGGATAAAAGAAATTCGAGAGAAAGTCGTGGTGCTTTCTTCTCATGTAAAAGAGAAACCATCTGAGTTTTGGGAAAAGTTAGCTCGCAAAGCTCCTCGGCAAAATGAGATTATGCAACTAATGCTTCAGGAGGAGGTAGTACCCTGGAATCGTTTGTTGAAAACCACCGGAGTTAGCTCTGCCGTGGTTAGGGAATTAGAAAAAAAGGGCCTTCTAAAAATAGAAGAGAGGGCTTTTAATGATAAGCAAGAAGCTTATAATTCTGTGGAGAATAATGAAGAAGAGTTGAATATGGTCTTAACTCCAGAGCAACAAAGCATACTAACTTCCATTGAAGATTCGTTAAAAAATAATAGCCAGGAAAATTTCCTAATTCATGGAGTAACAGGTAGTGGCAAGACAGAAGTTTATTTGCGTAGTATAAAGGCGTGCCTAAGGTTGGGTAAAAATGCCATTATTTTGGTGCCAGAAATAGCGCTCACTCCACAGATGATAGCTTATTTTAAAAACAGGTTGCCGGGAGAGGTAGCTCTTTTGCACAGCCAACTACCTTTAAGAGAAAGGTATAATCAGTGGTTTAAGGTTAAGGATGGGCGTTCACGAGTAGTACTGGGAACTCGCTCGGCTATTTTTGCTCCTTTGGAGAATATTGGTGTTATTATTATTGATGAAGAGCAAGAGAATAGTTATAAGCAAGAAGAAACTCCTCGCTATCATGCCCGCGAGGTAGCAGAATGGAGAGCAAGTTATTACGGTGCTACACTGGTAATGGGAAGTGCTACTCCATCCATAGAATCATACTGGAAAGCTTCAACAGGGCAAATGAAATTAGTGGAAATGAAAAACAGGGCAACACCTTTTGCCCTGCCTCTAGTTGAAATAGTTGATATGCGGGCGGAAATGCGTTCAGGCAATCGTAGCATTTTTAGCAAAAGCTTGTGGGAAAAACTAAACAACATTGCAGATAGGGGTGAGCAGGCATTACTTTTTATCAATCGGCGCGGGTTTTCTAATTTTGTACTTTGCAGAGAATGTGGTTTTATCTTAAGGTGTCCTCATTGCTCTGTGTCGCTTACCTTTCATTCTGAAAAAACAATGATGGTTTGCCATTACTGCTTTTATGTTACTCAACCTCCAGAAATTTGCCCGGATTGTAAAGGCACATATATTAAGTATTTTGGCGCTGGAACACAACGTGTAGAACAAGAAATTAAAAAGTATTTTCCACAACTAAGTGTAATGCGAATGGACCGGGACACAACTTCACGCAAGGGGACCCACAAAAAGTTATGGCAAGATTTCAGAGATGGCAAAGCCCGTATTATGATTGGAACTCAAATGATTGCCAAAGGAATGGATTTTCCAGGTGTTACGCTGGTTGGTGTAGTGGCAGCTGATACTGGAATTCACTTGCCTGACTTCAGGGCTGCAGAGAGGACTTTTCAGTTGATGACCCAGGTTTCGGGCAGAGCTGGAAGGGGAGAGCAAAAGGGTGAAGTGGTGGTGCAAACATACCATCCCAATCATTACAGCATAGTTTGTGTTAAAGAACATGATTATCATCGGTTCTATAATGAGGAGATAGAGTATCGCCGCGAACTTGGCTATCCTCCCTTTGAGGAAATGTTGCGTTTTTTGTTTATTTCTCAAGAAGAAGGTAAATGCTATAATGCTTCATTGCACATGAACAGCTTGATTGAGGAATATTTGGAAAAGGAAGAGGTCGAAATTGAAATTATGGGGCCTGCCCCGGCTCCATTGTTTCAAATAAAAAGGTATTTCCGTTATCAGCTAATCCTTAAAGGCAAAAATTTAAGTAAAATTTCCGAGGAGCTAAAGCAGATAATTAATAATTATAAAAAAACTTGGAATAGCCAGGATGTGAGACTTACCATAGATTTTAATCCACAAATGATGTTATAATATTATTCTATAGGATGGGGGTGGAAGTAGATGGCAATAAGGAAATTAGTTGATTCGGATCATGCTGTTTTAAGGGAAAAAGCTGATCCCATAAAAAAAATATCTGATCCCATAAAGCAATTACTGGATGATATGGTAGAAACCATGGTGCACTTGAATGGTTTAGGTTTAGCAGCACCCCAATTGGGTATATCTCGCCAACTGGTAGTAGTTAAAGCTGGGGAAGGAGAATTTCTAAAACTGGTAAATCCCCAAATTGTGGACTCTAGTGGTGAGGATGTGGATGTTGAGGGGTGCTTAAGTTTGCCCGGAGCTTTTGGTGAAGTTAAACGAGCAGATAATATTTTTGTAGAAGCGTTAAACCCGGGTGGGGAACACATTAATTTTAATGCTTCGGGAATGCTAGCCAGGATAATCCAGCACGAAGTAGATCATTTGCAAGGTGTACTATTTGTTGATCGTGCAATTCGTATTATTGATCCGGAAGAATTGCAGCAGAAAGGAGATAATGCTTGAAAACTTTAAAAATAATATTTATGGGTTCTCCTCAATTTGCAATTCCATCTTTAAAAAATATTTATGAAAGCGAACATGATTTGCTCGGAATAATTACCCAACCAGACCGCCCCCGGGGGAGAGGTTACCGCACCTTCCCTACTCCAGTAAAAGAGTGGGCAGAAGAAAAGGGAATATATGTGGAGCAGCCCCAAAAATTAAATGATCCTTCCTTTATTAATAAAATACAAGCTCTTTCTCCTGATTTAATTGTAAATGTTGCTTTTGGACGTATAATACCCATAAATATTTTGGAATTACCTTCTCATGGAAGCATTAATTTACACCCTTCACTGCTGCCTGCCCACAGGGGGCCAGCACCGGTTCAATGGGCTATATTTAACGGCGAAGAGCATACAGGAGTTTCTGTAGTTTACATGGAAGAGGAACTTGATGCCGGTGAGATAATATTGCAGGAAAAAGAGCCAATCTATATGGATGATACTACCGGGGATCTGCTGCAGCGTCTTGCAGAGAAAGGTGCTAGATTATTGCTTGAAGCTATTGATTTAATTGCCAGAGAAGAGGCCAGCAGCTACCCCCAAAACCCATCTGAAATAACTTATGCTCCTTTTTTGAAACCGGAAGATGAAATTATTAAGTGGGGTAGATCTACTCTTGAAATTCACAATAAAGTAAGGGGTATGGCTCCTTCCCCAGGTGCTTATACTTTTCATGAGGGTTCACGTCTTAAAATTTGGGATACAGAGGTTGCAGTTTGTCATGAGGAAGAAGAAAGTGAGCTTTCTGACACTCTGCCAGGAACTGTAATAGAGTTGGGGGCATTCGGTTTTACAGTAAAAACCGGTGATGGGGTGCTTACCGTCAAAGAAGTGCAGCCTGAAGGCAAAAAACGGATGCATGCTTCAGATTTTTGGCGTGGATACCGGTTAACTGAAGGAGTAATCTTAGGAAAAAAGTAATCACAAAATGAATTAAATAAAAAAAGCTTCAGGTGTGAATGTTATGAACAATGATAATTCGCCTCAAGGGTTTATAAGTGGAAGAGAAGCAGCTTTGAAAGCTCTGGTAAAGATAGAAAAAAGTGATTCTTATGCTAACTTGGCGTTACCTACATATAAAAAGAAAGTGCCTCCTGAACAGCGGGGTTTTACCACTCATCTGGTCTATGGAACTTTGCAGCGTTTAAATACCCTGGATTGGGTTATCGGGCTTTACTCGAACAGGCCATTAACTTCATTAACTCCACATATACGCAACTTACTAAGAATTTCTGTTTACCAACTGATTTTCATGCATAATATCCCTTCTCCGGTGGCAGTGGACCAGGCAGTGAATCTTAGTTACCGTTACGGACATAAAGGTGTGGCTCGCCTGGTAAATGCTATTTTAAGAAAAATTGTCAGTGAAAAGGAGGTTTTTCCCTGGCCTGATCTGCAAGAAGATCCGTTGACTTATATTTCTTTGGTTTATAGTTTTCCTGAATGGCTAGTAGAGCGCTGGATAAATAGATTTGGAGAAGAAGAAACCAGGCATTTATGTGAGGCTTATAATCATATTCCACCCCTGGTTATCAGGGTTAACTGTTTAAGGTCCAGCAGAGATGGTTTAAGGGAAATATTGGAAAGAGAAGGAGTAAAAACGGAACTAATTGAGGACTTGCCGGAAGCACTGAGGGTATTTCCTGAACCTTCCATATCGCTAACTGAACTGCAATCATACCAACAAGGAAATTTTACTATTCAAGGAGAGGCATCTATTTTTTGTGCAAAGTTATTGAATCCAAAACCTGAAGAAGAAATTATAGACCTGTGCAGTGCTCCAGGGGGCAAAGCAACTCATCTGGGAGAACTTATGAATAACAAGGGAGTCATTAAGGCAGGAGACTTTAATTCCAGCCGTCTACGGTTAGTAGAAAAGGCAGCCCAAAGGCTGGGGATTGATATAATAAATACTCATGTCTGGGATGGTAGAGAGATATATAAGTTTGAAAAAGAAGTAGATGGAGTATTATGTGATGCTCCATGTTCAGGACTGGGGGTAATTAACAGAAAGCCGGATTTGAAATGGGCCAAACATATAGAACAAATTGAGCAATTAAGCCAGCTTCAATCCCAGTTGCTTTATTCCGCTGCGCGAGTGGTTAAAACAGGGGGAAACTTATTATATTGTGTTTGCAGTAACGAGCCAGAGGAGACTTATGGAGTCGTTGACCAGTTTTTGGAGGATTTTCCCCAATTTGCAATGGCCAAAATTCCCTTAGGTTTGGAGAAATGTTCTTTTGGTAGTTGCCGAGAGGGAATATTGGAATTTTATCCGCACAAACATGGAAGGGAAGGTTTTTTCATGGCTTTGTTAAAAAGAAAAAAGTAGTTAATTAAGGTATTATAAAATATATTTTGGTAAAATGTTCGAGTATCTCCTCTGCGTTGTTTTTTTAGGATGTTTTTGCTATACTATCGTATATATTATGTGGTGGAAAGAGCAGGGGGAACCTAAATGAAAATTTTTGGGCGTTCGGACCCTGGAATTGAACGCCAAAGCAACCAGGATAACTATTTTTTCAGGGTAGAAGGAAGACATGCATTAATTGCGGTGGCAGATGGAATGGGAGGCCATGCTGCAGGTGAAGTGGCCAGTTTTATTGCCGTCGATGTTCTTTCTCGCCAAACAAAGTTTGGGGATATGACGGAATTATGTGAACGTTGTTCGCCTGATAGGGATAAGAGTGTGATTTATTCCATAGAACAACTTGTTAGCAAAGCCAATTATGAAATTTTTGAAGAGGGTAATAAGGATTCCAATAAAATGGGGATGGGAACTACTTTAACAGTTGGGTTTTTATGTGATAATCATCTCTTTATTGGTCACGTAGGAGACAGCAGGTTGTATCTTATTTCGGGCAATAAAATGAACAAGTTGACGCGTGATCACTCCATAGTAGAAGAGATGCTTCTTGATGGGAAAATCAGTGAAGAAGAGGCGGCAAATCATCCTCAAAAAAATATGCTTACCAGAGCACTGGGAACATATGTTGATGTAGAAGTAGATACAGACAATCTTTTATTGGATGAAGGAGATATTATTCTGTTTTGTACTGACGGGCTCACCTCACTTGTAAGAGAAGAGGAAATTAAGGAAATTGTAATTCAAAAGCAAGAAGAACCCTTAGAAGCAGTAGATTATTTAATAGATTTGGCCAACTCCCGGGGTGGGCATGATAATATTACTCTGGTGATAGCAACGGAAGTGGGAGGGCATAGTCATAAATGATTGGGAAGCAGCTTGGAAATCGCTACGAATTGCTGGTTAAAATTGGAGAAGGCGGCATGGCCAATGTTTATTCAGCAAGAGATAGTCTTTTAAACCGTACTGTTACTGTAAAGGTGCTTAAAGATTACCTGGTAAGTGATCAGGATTTTGTGCGTCGCTTTAGAAAGGAAGCCCAGGCAGCTGCTGCTCTTTCTCACCCTAATATTATTAACATATATGATGTGGGTGAGGAAGATGATATTCACTACATTGTAATGGAATATGTTCAGGGGAAGACCCTCAAGGAAGTAATCAGAGAAAATGGAAGAATTCCCGTAGAAGATGCTGTAGAAATATTACGACAGATTACAGAAGCTATCAACCATGCTCATTCCAACCAGGTAATTCATCGTGATATAAAACCCCAAAATATCATGGTTTCTCGCAATGGACAGGCTAAAGTAATGGATTTTGGCATTGCCATTGCAGTTAATGCAGCTACAGTTACCAATGACGAACAAGTGATGGGGTCTGTTCATTACTTCTCTCCAGAACAAGCCAAAGGCAATTTTACCGGTGAGCAATCAGATATATATTCACTGGGAATAGTCTTCTATGAAATGCTAACGGGGAAGCTGCCTTACTCAGGTGAAACTCCGGTTACTATTGCCCTGAAGCATTTAAATGAAGATATTGAGCCTCCGAGTGATTTGTACGATGATATACCGGAACCATTAGAGAGAATGATTTTCAAAGCAGTCCAAAAAGATCTTTCAAAGCGGTATGCCAATGCCCGTGAACTTCTTGATGACATTAAACTTTGGCAAGAAACCAAGAGGGTAAATGCGGTGATCCCTGAGGGGGAATCAGATGAAGAAGAGAACACCATGGTTATGGAACCAGTTAAAGCTGCAACGAATGTAGGTAAAGTTACCTATAAAGGCGGCAAGAGTAGGAGTAATCCTCGAAAAAAAACGAACCGGAGGATAGCTATAGCTCTATTAGCTGTTTTACTGGGGGCACTACTTGTCGGTGGGTACTTTTTATTCAGGCATGTGGTAACAGTACCAGAAGTGACAGTTCCTGATTTGGTTGGGATGAGCCTGGAAGAGGCAGATGAGGAGTTATCCGGGCTGGGGCTTGAGTACCGGGATAGTTTTGAATATGATAATGAAGTCCCGCAGGATCACATTATTTCGCAGGATCCTGAAGGGGGAACGGAAGTAAGAAAGAATAGAGAAATATTGTTGAAAGTTAGCCAGGGTCGTAGATCTATTGAAGTGCCTGATGTTGTTGGTTTACCCAGAAGAGAAGCAGCTATGTATTTAAACCGCCATGATTTAGACTATGAAATGGAAGAAGAATATAGTGAAGAGGTAGATTCAGGTTACGTAATAAGGCAAGATCCCCGTGCAGGTGTGCAAATATATGAAGGTGAAGAAGTGGTTGTATATATCAGTAAGGGAATCAGAAGTTTTCCTATTCGTGATTTAACAGGAAAGAATGAAGTTGAGGTAAAAATATACTTGGAAGAAGAAGGATTAATATTGAACCAAGAACAAGAAGAGTATTCAGATAAACCTGAAGGAAAGGTGATAGATCAGCATCCTTCTCCGGATACAGAGGTGCAGCCGGGAGATCCTGTAGATATAACGTGGAGTAAAGGACCTGAAGATGAAGAGGAAGAGGAAGAGGATGAGGATGATGATGAAGAGGAAGAAGAAGAAACAGAAGAGGAACCAGGTGATGAAGCAGATGAAGAGGAGAGCACGGATGAAGAAGAGGGTTAATCTTTTAAAAATAAGGCTGGTGATTTATTAAAGTAATGCATGCCAACCAAGGTAGGGTAATTAGAGCAATTGGAGGTTTTTTTGATGTAGCTGATTCAAATGGTGAGATTTTCCGCTGTTATGTTCGCGGCAAGCATCAAAAACAAAATAAATATCTCCTGGTGGGGGATATGGTAAAGTTTACAATAAATGAGTATCAGCAAGGAATTATTGAAGAAATCCTGCCTCGTGATAATCATTTTAAACGCCCTCCGGTGGCTAATGTTAGCCAATTAATTACAGTGGTATCAGCTTGCAAACCTTCTCCGGATTGGAATTTGTTGAGCCGTCAATTAGTGTTTGCGGAAAGTATAGGATTGCGTTCAATTATCTGCCTGAATAAAAAAGATCTGGTTGAAGAAGAGGACTTAAAGCATTTGTATAATAAATTAAATACGTTCCCTTATGAACGTATAATTACCAGTGCATTAACAGGAGAAGGTGTTGAAGGACTCAAGCAGGTTATACAGGATCATGTATCTTTGTTTGCAGGAGCGTCCGGAGTAGGCAAATCATCTTTGTTAAACGCAATTCAACCTCAATTAGAACTGGAAACAGCTGAAGTTAGTTCTAAAATTAAGCGGGGCCGCCATACTACAAGGCGGGTGGAAATATTTATAATTAATGGAGGAATGGTAGTTGACACTCCAGGTTTTTCCAAGATGGATTTAAACGCAGAAATGGTTGAAGATATTGATTCTTTCTTTCCGGAAATCGAAGAATACCGTCCTTCTTGCAAATTCAGGGATTGTTTTCATAAAAATGAGCCGGGCTGTGCTGTGAAAGAAGCAGTAGATAATAATAATATAAGCCAAATGCGATATGATCATTATCTATCATTCTTAGAAGAGCTAGAACAATTAAGGTTTTAAGGGGTGGAGAATTAATGGTTAAAATAGCACCATCTATCCTGTCAGCAGATTTTTCAAATTTGGCAGAGGATGTTAAGTGGGCTGAAAGTAATGGAGTTGATTGGTTGCATATTGATGTTATGGATGGTAGATTTGTACCGCCTATCACCATAGGTAGCCCGGTGGTGGAGTCTTTAAGATCTCGTACTGATATATTTCTAGATGTTCACCTTATGATCGAAGAACCTGAAAAGCAAATAAAAAATTTTGCTCAAGCTGGTGCTGATCTCATAACTGTCCATGCCGAAACTTCAGATCATTTACACCGTCTTTTGATGAAGATCAAAGAAGAAAATATTAAGGCTGGTGTTGCCTTGAACCCTGCTACCCCTATTCAGGCCTTGGATTATGTATGGGAACTCTTAGATCTTGTACTGGTTATGAGTGTTAATCCAGGTTATGGTGGACAATCATTTATTGAGGCTGTATTGCCTAAGATAAAGTCAATTTCTCAACATATACAAACATTGCCGGGGAAGATAGAGTTAGAAGTTGATGGAGGAGTAAATGAGCGAACTTATTCCCAGGTTATAGATGCTGGCGCATCGGTTTTAGTAATGGGCTCGGCAGTTTTTGGAAACAAGAATAAAGGTAAGGAAACTATTCAAGCTATCAAAATGTTAGATACAGGGCGAGATAAAGTTTAAATTAACTAATAAATGTGTTATAATAACTTAGCTAATAATTGGTAAGCAAGTTTTGGAAATTGATTTTTATAAATAAGTTTAATTATCGGAAGTTGGTATGATTCTTCGCAAATTGAAAACTGGATAAATTTTAATTTAAAGTTCCTTCGGGGTGAGGTGAGAAAGCATTATTGCTTTCAATTCCCAACCGGCGGTGATCCTTTCAGGTAAGCCCGCGAACTTATTGAAGTTGACCTGGTGAGAGTCCAGGGCCGACAGTAAAGTCTGGATGGGAGAAGGAAACTCTGGTTAATTGCTTTTTAATGTGTTAACCTTGTGCTTATCCCCGAAAACTTTTCGGGGATAATTTATTTGAAATGAATAATATGTGATTATTTTACAGAGGTGCTGATGTGAATAACGATGAGAAGTTTATGAAAATGGCATTGGAACTTGCTGAAAAAGGAAGCGGGATGACTAGCCCCAATCCCATGGTAGGAGCAATAGTAGTCAACAATGGTGAAATAATAGCTACTGGTTATCACCGGGCGGCTGGGGAACCACATGCGGAGGTCGTTGCTCTGCAAAATGCGGGAGAAAGAGCTAAAGAAGGAACTCTCTATGTTAACCTGGAGCCATGTTGTCATAGAGGAAAAACACCTCCTTGCGTAGAAAAAATTATGGAAGCAGGCATTCAAGAAGTAGTCATTGGAATGTTGGATCCTAACCCCCTGGTAAGTGGCAAAGGGATAAAACTTCTTCAGGAAGGGGGGGTGAAGGTTAGATGTGGGATTCTGGAAGAAGAGTCACGCCGCCTTAATGAAGTTTTTATAAAATATATAACCCGGGGGGAGCCATTTGTATTAATAAAAACTGCTGTTACTTTAGATGGCAAAATTGCAACTAGCAGTGGTGATACTCGATGGATTACTGGGGAGGAAGCAAGAAATAAAGTCCACCACTTGCGAAACAAAGTAGATGGAATTTTAGTGGGAATTGAAACTGTTTTAAATGATGACCCGGCATTAACTACTCGCTTAAATGGTGAAATTCAAGCCCGGGATGCTACCAGAATAATTATTGATTCCCGTGCAAGGATGCCGCTTGATTCCAGGGTGGTAAATAATAATTCTGAAGCTTCTACTATAGTAGTGGTTTCTGATGAAGCACCTGTGTCAAGGTGTGAAAAACTAAAGGAACACAATGTAGAAGTTTGGAAAATCCCGGGTTCTCAAGGCAAGGTTTCTTTAAGGGGGCTGATGAAGGCTTTAGGGGATCGAGAAATAACTTTTTTGTTAGTGGAAGGCGGCGGAGCAGTGAACTTTAGCTTCCTGGAAGAGAATCTGGTTGACAAAGTTTATTTTTTTATAGCACCTATTATTTGTGGAGGGAAAGAGGCTCCCACTTCTTTTGACGGAGGGGGCGTGGAGTATTTAAGCGAAGCATGGAAAATAAATGATTTACAATATGAAAAGTGTGGAAAGGATTTGCTTTTAACAGGGTATCCCTGTTCACAAGAAGGCGAAGAGAGGGATAAAAATGTTTACAGGAATTGTGGAAGAACTGGGGAAAATCAAATCGTGTAAGCAGGGAGAACAAGGGTATAAACTTGTGATTTGGGGAGAGAGTGTCTCTAAAGATTTATCTTTAGGAGATAGCATTGCGGTAAACGGTGTGTGTCTAACAGTTTCCCATTTCCATAGTGGGGAAGTATTTGAAGTTGATGTGATGCCGGAAACTATGCGTAATACCAACCTCCAGGAATTAGGTGCAGGTAGCCTTGTTAATCTTGAACGGGCTTTGCAGCCAGGAAGTCGCATGGGAGGGCATTTTGTAAACGGGCATGTTGATGGCAATATTAATCTTCTTTATAAACGCCCGGAAGGTAATGCAATAGTTATGGGCTTTTCAGCGGCGCCGGAAAATTTAAGATATATAGTTAAAAAAGGCTCTGTAGCTATAGACGGGGTGAGTTTGACAGTTGTAGATATATTGTCCGAAGGTTTCAGCGTATCTTTGGTACCCCATACCCTGGAAGTTACCACTTTGGGCCAAAAGAGAACAGGGCAAACTTTTAACCTGGAAGTGGATATACTGGGCAAGTATGTAGAAAGATTTTTAGAAAACTTCATAAGTGAGAAAAAAGAAAGCAAGGAACAGATTTTAACCACAGATTATCTTTTGGAAAATGGTTTTTAGAAAGGAGTTATAGTAAATGTCATTCAGCACGATTAATGAAGCACTGGAAGATTTAAAAAAGGGCCGGATGGTTATTGTGGTGGACGATGAGGATCGGGAAAACGAAGGCGACCTGGTAATGGCTGCGGAAAAAGTTACTTCGGAGTCAATAAACTTTATGGCCCGCTATGGGAGAGGGTTAATTTGTGTGCCCATGACTGCCCAGAGGATCAGCGAGTTGGAGATACCTCTTATGGTTTCTCAGAATACGGAGATGCAGGAAACAGCATTTACCGTTTCTGTAGATTCCAGCAAAGCAACAACCGGTATATCTGCACCAGAACGAGCTGCCACTGTTCAGGATTTAATTAATCCCCGCACCCGCCCTGAAGATCTGGCAAAACCAGGCCATATTTTCCCTTTGCAGGCTAAAGATGGAGGGGTTTTAAGAAGAGCGGGGCATACGGAAGCATCTGTTGATCTGTGTAAACTAGCCGGCTTGTATCCGGCAGGAGTTATATGTGAAATAATGAATGAAGACGGGACCATGGCAAGAGTCCCTCAATTAATTGAGTTTGCCCGTGAACATGATTTAAAGATTATTACTATTGCCGAACTAATAAATTATAGAATGAAAGAAGAAAAATTAGTATGGAGAGCTGCTGAAGCTACTATGCCTACAGTCTACGGGGAGTTTAAGATGATAGTTTATGAAAACTCTGTGGACAACATGAATCATCTTGTTTTAACCATGGGCGATATTGCTCCAGACGAGCCCACACTGGTCAGGGTGCATTCAGAATGCCTTACAGGAGATGCTCTAAGCTCTTTAAGGTGCGATTGTGGGAAACAGTTACATCAAGCACTCCAACAGATTTCGGATGAAGGAAAAGGAGTTCTGGTGTATATGCGCCAGGAAGGTCGTGGAATAGGTTTGCTAAATAAAATTAAATGTTATGAATTGCAAGATGAAGGGAAGGATACCGTAGAGGCAAATGAAGTTTTGGGTTTTGCTCCTGATTTAAGGGACTATGGCATAGGCGCCCAAATACTGGTTGATTTAAATGTAAGCAAAATTAGATTGTTAACCAACAATCCCCGCAAGATCAAGGGGTTGGAAGGTTATTATTTAAGCGTGGTAGAGAGAGTGCCTTTAGTAAGCAACCCAACTCCTTATAACTGTAATTATTTGACGGTAAAGCGAGATAAAATGGGGCATTACCTGGAGTTATAATTTTATAATTAATATATTAAAATTTACTTAAAGGAGGAAGTATTATAATGTACAAACAGTATGAAGGAAAACTTATTGCAAGTAATTATCGTTTTGGTATAGTGGTAAGCCGTTTTAATGAATTCATTTCTTCCAAGCTTTTGGGGGGGGCTATAGATGCTCTTGAACGTCATGACGCCAGTGAAGAGAATATAGAAACTGCCTGGGTTCCGGGGGCAATGGAAGTTCCTCTTGTAGCTCGAAAAATGGCCCGCAGCGGGAAATATGATGCAGTAATATGCCTGGGTGCGGTAATTAGAGGTTCGACTCCTCATTTTGAATACGTTGCTGCAGAAGCAGCTAAAGGAATAGCTAAAGTAGCCCTGGATACAGAAGTGCCAGTTATATTTGGGATTGTGACCAGTGATACTCTTGAGCAGGCTATAGAGAGGGCAGGTTCCAAAGCGGGGAATAAAGGATGGGAAGCAGCAGTACATGCTATAGAAATGGCAGATTTGAACGGCCAGTTAGTTTAATTGAAAATGTGGATACTATGATTGTAAAGCATATCAGGTTTCAACCCAAGGAGTGGATGTTTGTTGGCGTCTTCTAAATTTTTAGTTATTGATGGGCACAGTATAGCTTTTCGTGCTTTTTATGCTTTACCCCTTCTCCAGAATAAAAAAGGTGAACATACCAATGCTGTTTATGGTTTTGCCACTATGCTAATGGGGATATTGGAGCAGGTAAATCCTGATTATGTTGCTGCTGTTTTTGACAGAGCAGCCCCTACTTTTCGGCATATAGAGTATGAAGATTACAAGGCCCAAAGGGAAGAAACTCCCCATGAGTTAAATGAGCAAATGAGCAGGATTAAGGAATTGTTGGAAATATTCAACATTCCTGTTTTTGAAAAAGATGGTTATGAAGCAGATGATATTATTGGTATGTTGGTAAAAGAAGCTGAAAAAAAAGGCGTGGAGAATTTATTGCTCAGTGGGGATAAAGACCTCTTTCAGCTTATCTCCCCTAGCACCAAAGTAATTATGCTCAAGAAAGGCATAAAAGATATGCAGAAATATGATCTTTCCAAGTTAAAGGAAAGATATAACCTTGCACCGGAACAAATGGTTGATTTGAAAGCTTTAATGGGGGATCAATCGGATAACATACCAGGGGTTCCAGGAGTAGGTGAGAAAACGGCCATTAAGTTATTACAAGATTATCAAAACCTGGATAAATTGCTGGAATCCACCGATGAATTAAAAGGCAAATTAAAAGAGAAGATAGAAACAAATAAAGAACAAGCATTGTTAAGCAGAAGACTGGTTAAGATTGAGTCGGATATAGAAGATATGGACTTCGAACTCGAAAAGTGTTTTCTAACACCCCCAGATTATGAACGGCTAAGTAAAATGTTTGAAGAACAAAATTTTAAATCCCTCATGAACAAAATCCCTGAAGAAGTGAAAGGTTATGAAGAGATGGATTGCGGCACTTCATCAGAAGTAGAAATAAAGGCCATTAATGATCTGGGGCAGTTAGAAAACATTAAAGAGGCTTTAAGTGGTAAGGTTAATGTCCGGATGCTAATTGAGCCAGGGCAGGGTTATCCACGATGGAAGTTTGCCCCCTGGGGTATAGCTTTTGCCATAGATGATTACTGTGGGTATTACTTTCACCCTTCTTTATTTCAAACTAATCAGTGGGAAGTTGTTTTAAAAAGTTTATTTGCTAATTGCACTTCAATTAAATTGTGTGGGCATAATATTAAACTGAGTATGAACTTACTGGCAAAACTGGGCATATGTGAAACTGAGGCAAGCTTTGATTCCATGCTGGCAGCATATATTTTAGATCCGGGAAGAAGTAATTTGGATAGTATAAGCCTTTTAGAAGAATATCTAAAAGTAAAATTATCTGGAACTAAAATAGATCGGGAAGGAAAAAATGCCGAAGAATTCTCTCGTTCTCTGGCAAAACAGGTAACTTACTATAAAGATCTTCAGCCAGTGATGGAAAATGAAATTAGTGAACAAGGTTTGAATGAGCTTTATTTTAACCTTGAATTGCCACTTTCAGTGGTGCTTTCTAAAATGGAAATGCAGGGAATTTCCGTAAATAAAGACATTCTGAACGAGTTGTCCCAAGAAGTGAAAGCTTCTATAGAAAAATTACAGAGTGAAATTTTTAAAATAGCCGGCGAAGAATTTAATCTAAATTCCCCTCAGCAACTTTCCCAAATTTTATTTGAAAAGCTACAGTTGCCTGTTATTAAGAAAACTAAAACCGGTTATTCAACTGACGTTAGCGTATTAGAAGAGCTGGCAAATGAATATGAAATTGCTTCTCTTATATTAAATTATCGCCAGTTGATTAAATTAGAAACCACATATCTGTCTGGTTTAATGCCGTATATTGATCAAGATTCACAAAAGATTCATACCACCTTTAATCAAACGGTAACTACTACTGGAAGATTAAGCAGTAGCGAGCCAAATTTACAGAATATACCTGTGCGCCTGGAAGAGGGGCGTAGAATTCGAAAAGCTTTTGTTCCCTCCCAAGAAAATTATATTTTCCTGGCAGCGGACTATTCTCAAATTGAATTGCGGATTCTAGCCCATCTTTCCGAGGATCCTACATTAGTTACGGCTTTTCAAAATGAGGAAGATATTCACCAGCGGACTGCTGCAGAGATATTTGAGAAAGATTCTTCTGAAGTAACTTCTGATATGCGGAAAAAAGCCAAGGCAGTAAACTTTGGAATCGTTTATGGCATTAGTGATTATGGCCTTTCTCAGGATTTGAAAGTTCCTAGAAAAGAAGCCAAGCAATATATTGAAAACTACTTTGAGCGCTATCATGGAGTTAAAGAATATATGGACAATATTATTGAAAAAGCTCGCAAGCAAGGGTTTGTTTCAACCATCTTTAACCGCAGGCGGTATTTGCCAGAGATCAATGAGCAAAATTTTAGCAGGCGCAGTTTTGGAGAACGTACAGCTCGTAATACACCCATTCAAGGTTCTGCTGCAGATATAATTAAATTGGCTATGCTTCGTATTCAACACCGATTGGAAGAAAACTCAACCAGGGCTTGCATAATGCTACAAGTCCATGATGAACTAATTCTTGAATTGCCTGAGGAAGAACAATTATTGATTACCACAATTGTTAAAGAAGAAATGGAAAATGCTGTAGAACTGCTGGTTCCTATTAAAGTTGATATTTCTTATGGCCATAATTGGTATGATATGGAGAAAGTGTAACTATGCCGGAATTGCCTGAAGTAGAAGTAGTTCGCAGAGGTTTAGAAGCTGTGGCCAGCAAAAAGCAAATAAAAGAAGTGTGGGTTCCTACTCCCGGTGTAGTCGGGCATCCTTCAGTTGAAAAATTTATTGCTTTACTTCGTCAAAAGCAAATCATTAGTTTTGACAGGCACGGGAAATATCTCATCGTATATTTAAATAATTATAAATTAGTTATTCACTTGAGAATGACCGGTGTTCTGACCTGTGAAGATCAACCTCCCCCTTTAGAATCTCGGCATATGCGCATGGTAATATTGTTACAAGATGGAGGAACTATTTGTTTTTATGACCAGCGAAAATTTGGGAAAGTTTGGCTTTTGCAAACCGGGGAAGAGGATTATGCAGGAATAAATCGCCTGGGACCTGACTGGTTGAATGAAGCTAATTGGGAGCTGTTTAAAGAAAGATTAAAATCCCGGAAAAGAGCCCGTATTAAAAATTTGTTATTAGATCAAAGTTTCATGGCAGGTTTGGGAAATATTTATACAGATGAAAGCCTGTATCGAGCAGGTATTCATCCTTCAAAGAGAGCAGGTGAATTGTCAAGCACACAACTGTATGATCTTTATCATGCGATTATTCAGACATTAAAAGAGGGCATTGAACAGGGTGGAACCAGTTTTAGCAACTACCTTAATACTACCGGAGAAGAAGGTGGCTACCAAAATAGTTTGTCTGTTTACAGACGAAAAGGCCAATCTTGTCAAAATTGCGGAAGTATTATTCAAAAGATAATATTAGGAGGGAGGGGCACACATTTTTGCCCTAATTGCCAAGATAGTGCCGGTTAAGGTGTAAAAGAATTATTATATTGCACTTGCTCTTTATCACTCCCATATGATAAGTAAGACTTTTTAAAGAGGGAGCGATAAAGAGTTATGGAGTTAGAGGTTAGCATAGTTTTGCTAGCTATAGCCGTTAGCGTAGATGGCTTTGGAGTGGGGTTGGCTTGTGGAATTAGGAATTTAGTAATTTTGCCCCTTTCTTTAATTATGATATGCATCGTTTCAGCAGGATCGGTAGCGGTTTCCATGTTTTTGGGCCACAGTCTGGCATTAATAATACCAGTAGAATTAGTATCCCAAAGTGGTGGTTTTGTATTGCTGATAATGGGGTTTTATTTTATAATACAAGGTATAGGGATAAAAGATAAAAAGAAAAAGCAATCAAGCTTTAAAGGTAAAAATTTTAGAGAAAAGATATCTTTAATTACTGAGGTTCCTGAAGAGGCTGATGTTGATAAATCGGGAACTCTCAATACAAAAGAATCCTTAATCTTGGGCGTGGCTCTGGGAGCAGATGCCTTTGGTGCAGGGTTTGGTGCCGTTTTGCTCGGCCTAAACCCTTTTGTTACTGTAGCAGCGGTTGGAATAACGAAATTGATCATGATCCCTGCTGGAATATTTCTTGGTCAAAGAGCTATTTCAGTTGATCTTTTTTCTCGTTATGCTCCGGTTATTTCCGGATTAATTTTATTAATTATTGCTATGTCAGTTTTTATATAGAATGGATTTTCCAGAGTAAGGAGGTTGGCCATGATAATTGTTGGTTTAACAGGGGGAATAGCTTCAGGCAAAAGTACCGTGGCTAAGATGTTAGAAGAAAAAGGTGCTGTTGTTTTTGATACTGATGTTATAGCCCGTGAGGTTGTGGATATTGGACAACCTGCGTGGCATGAAATACTGGAGTATTTTGGTGAAGATGTTAAGCTAAAAGATGGTCTTATTGACAGAAAAAAATTGGGAGATTTGGTTTTCAATGATGCAGAAGCCAGGCATAAATTGAATTCAATTGTTCACCCCAGGGTGATGGAAAAATTGGTAGAAGACACTGAAGAACTTAAAAAGAAGAGCCAGCCTCCCGAAATTGTGGTATATGATGTTCCATTATTGATTGAAGCTGGAATGAATAAAATGGTGGATATAGTAGTTTTAGTATTTTCTTCAATTCAGGCCCAAAAAGAGAGGCTAAAAAAGAGAGATGGCTTTCTGGAAGAAGAAATTGAAGCCCGCCTCTCTTCCCAAATGCCAACAGAAGAAAAGAAAAAATATGCTGACTATATTATAGATAATAGCAGTGATCTGGAAGAAACCAATAGACAAGTAGAAGAATTATGGAGTATTTTACCTCTTGTTGATATGAAAAAGGTGAAAAAGTAAAACATATTTGGGTATATATAAACGTAAGCTTTATTTATATCTGCATACCAGGATTCTTACCTGGTTTATTTAACGTTTGGGAAGGAACGCTTAAATGAAATTTGGACGCAAACGCCTGTGGTTTTTGTTTTTTTTATTAATATTAATTTTAGCTGCTTATTCACTCTATTACCCTCTTTGGGGAAAATTAATATACCCTTTTCACTATGAAAAAGAAATTTATTATTATGCAGATAAATTTCAAAAGGATCCTTACTTGATAGCGGCAGTCATTCATGTTGAAAGTGGCTTTGATTCACATGCAATTTCACCTAAAGGTGCCAGAGGGTTAATGCAAATAATGCCTGAAACAGGGGAATGGGCAGCCATGGCTTTGGAAATTGAGGGATATAATCAAGGAATGCTTTTTGATCCACAACATAATATAAAGATAGGAACCTGGTACCTATCTTTCTTGCAGGATAGGTTTGATAACAACCTCATTGCTGCCCTGGCAGCATATAACGGGGGTCAAAGTAGAGTGGCAAGATGGATTGAAGAAGGTGTTTGGGATGGTGTTGGTGAAAATATTTATAAAATTCCTTATGCAGAAACCAGGGATTACGTTAATAAAGTTTTAAGGGCTTATGATAATTATCAAAAAATGTATTCTAGTTAGATAGTTGCTTTAATCTATAAGATTTTTCATATAGAATAAGAATTGATTCTTAAATGGAGTAGGAGGTATACTAATGCACCGTGTTACACTTATTAGAGGAGATGGATCTGGTCCGGATATTACTGCAGCCACCTTAAAAGTTATTGAAGCTACCGGAGTAGATATCATGTGGGATGAAGTTGTTGCAGGAGAAGATGCCCTTTCTCAAAAGGGTACTCCTTTGCCGCAGGAGGTTTTGGATTCTATTCAGAAAAATGGGGTAGCTTTAAAAGGCCCTCTTACTACCCCTGTGGGAACTGGTTTTCGGAGTGTTAATGTAGCATTACGGCAAAACTTGGGCCTTTATACAAATCTTCGCCCTGCCAAAAGTTATCCAGGAGTTAATTCACTGTTTAAAAATATTGATTTAATTGTGGTTAGGGAGAATACAGAGGATTTGTATTCAGGGGTGGAACATATGGTAGGCAAAGATGCTGCTGAAAGTATTAAAATCATTACCAGGGAAGCATCTCATAAAATTGTAAAATTTGCTTTTGAATATGCTATTAAGCACTCCCGCCAAAAAGTTACCGCAGTACATAAAGCAAATATTTTGAAATATAGTGACGGGCTTTTTTTGGAAGAAGCGCGCTCAGTTGCTCAGAACTATCCTCAGATTGAATTTGAAGAACGAATAGTTGATAATATGTGTATGCAGCTAGTGCAAAAGCCCGAAAACTATGATGTTATGGTTATGCCCAATTTATATGGGGATATTGTTTCTGATCTTTGCGCAGGACTGGTTGGTGGATTGGGCCTTGCACCCGGTGCCAATATAGGGGATGAAGCAGCGGTATTTGAACCAGTTCATGGAAGTGCTCCCAAATATGCCGGCATGGATAAGGTTAACCCCACTGCCATGATTTTATCAGCGGTGCTGTTGATGGAACATCTTGGTGAATTTGAGGTAGCCCGGAAAATAGAAGATTCACTGGCAGAAGTAATAGCAAAAGGAAGCAAGGTCACTTATGATCTGGGAGGGGAGGCCAAAACCTCGGAAATGGCTGAGGCTATAGTAGAAAAGATAAAAACGCGATAAGTATCAGTTCCTACATAATCATAAAACCTATGCGTGGGTAATTGCGGAAAAGAAAAAACAGGGTATAGTATTTTGGAAAAAAATAACTATCCCTGTTATTTTTTTGTACAACTTTATTTTATTACTTGGCATATTAGACTTTGTTTTGGAGAAAGTTATAGATAGACTCTGTTTATTTCCCGGAACGTATTTCCCTTTTATGAAACACGTTTCTTAGAAGTAGAAGTATACAGCACAAGTTTTTGGGAAATAGCTAATAGTAGAAAGGGGGGAAAAAGATGACTGTTTTTCATGCTATCCATATAATTGTGGGACTTTGGCTTGCCCTGGTGAATTTTACCGATGTATTGCCTATAGCAACATTGGTTTGGAACAATGTGATTCTGGGTTTGGTGGTGGCAATTTATAATGCCTATTATTTGTTTGCTCAAAAGAATGTAGATGTTCAGTCATGATTTTCATTAATGAAAATTAAAAGCTGGCAGAATTTAAAAAGAAGGGCTCTCCTTATTTAATAGGGATAGTTCTTCTTTTTTTGTGACTCTCAACATATATCCTTTATTTTCACTCTTTTCCCAATTAGGAAGAATTTTAAATATGCTAGAGACTTATTAAAGAATTTAAGATTAACATAAAATATTAAAGCGTGTGGCGCTAAATCATAGGATAAAGGTCAATATTGCCGCTTGTGAGTTCTTATATCCCACCTTATAATTAAGTTAACATAAAAATTCAAGTGAAGGGAGGGTAACTGGTCTGTATTTAATCTCCTTTATTCACTATTTACCAAGATATTACAAACAAGGTGGGATGAAATGAGTAAGAAGATATGGCTGTACATATCAGTATCTTTGTTGTTTTTTGCAGTATTTTTTTACAACACTTGCGAAGCGGAAGGAAACGGTGAAGTTAATGCCCGTGCTCTAAATTTTAGGCTGGGACCAGGAACTCAATTTTGGTCAATGGACTTGTTGGAAGAAGGAACTAATTTTGACATTTTAGCTAAAAAAAGTGGGTGGTACCTGGTAGAGCTTGATGATGGTTCTACCGGGTGGGTGTACTCCGGCTATATATCAACTTCTGGGGATAGCGGCAGCCTGGATATTGATGGTATTGGAACTTTGGAAGTAACTGCCTCTAATCTCAATATTAGAATGGGTCCAGGTTTGAATTATCAGCGTTTTGATACTCTCCCCCAGGGGACTGAGGCCAGGATCCTTGCCGAAGAAAGCGGATGGTTGTTAATTAAATTAAATTATGGTTCTACGGGCTGGGTTGATTCTACTTATACCCGGACTTTAGAAGGTTTAGAAAATGAGAGCCATAACCCAGGAGTAACAGTGGATGTTTCAAGACTCAACTTAAGATTGGGTCCTGGAACTCAATATTGGTCGCGGAGCTTACTTTCTTCTGGAACCCAGTTATCAATTCTGGGAGAAAAAAATGACTGGTTTTTGGTGGAGTTATCTGATGGAAGTATGGGATGGGTTTTTGCTGAGCATACAAGCAATCCTTCAGCTAATGGTAACATTTCCATGGAAGGCAAGCGCAATGTTTGGGTAAGTAACGATAACCTTAATATACGTTATGGGCCTGGATTAGATTATGGTAGCTTCGATACTCTTTCTGAGGGAACAGAAGGACGTGTTTTGGCTGAAGAAAATGGTTGGCTCCTTATAAAGTTAAATTACGGTTCCACTGGTTGGGTTTATGCTTCTTACACCAGTGATTCCAGAGTAGAGCCACCTTCTAGAGGAGAGAGGCCTCCCAGAGATATAGAGGAGGGAAGCCTACAGGGTAGAATTATTTGCCTTGATCCGGGCCATGGAGGTCATAACCCAGGGGCAGTGGGAATTACAGGGTTGCGAGAAAGTGAAGTGGCTCTCAATGTTGCCAGGAAGGTAGCAAGCAATTTGAGGGAGATGGGAGCTTCGGTGGTAATGACCCGAGATGGAGCTTACGATGTTTCCTTGGGAAACCGGGTTAATATTGCTCATCGAAATGGGGCGGATATCTTTGTTAGTATCCATGCTAATTCACACCCTAATCCCTCTATTTCCGGGACTGAAACTTACTATTACAGCTGGGGAAACAATGCCAGTTCCAGCCGCCATCTTGCTAACCTTGTCCAAACGGCTCTTGTGAATGATTCTGGGCTTCGTGACATAGGCGTAAAACATGGCAGTTTTTATGTGATTCGTACTCCCTGGATCCCATCAATATTAATTGAGTTGGGTTTCTTGTCAAACTACCATGATGAATCTTTGTTGAGGCAGGAATGGTACCTGCAGGGGCAAGCTCGTTCTATTAGCAATGCGATCAATAGTTATTTTAATGGCTAAAAAATAGTTGGGTAACAGGTTGGGTAATAAGAAATCGTGTAATAGGAAAAAGGAAGAAGTTAAACAAAAATCCCGGGATAAGCTTTCCCGGGATTTTTGGAATTAGAGTATAATAAATTAGCGATTAAACCACATTTTTCCAATCGTCATTTAAGGCTAATTTTGTTTCTTTGTCAACTTCCGGTGTTTCTCCCACCATTTCCGAAATGGCACTAATAATACCTTCAGTATCTATGCTATAATATTTTTGTAATTCTTCGGGGTGACCGACCCCGGAAAATGAATCAGGGACTCCCAGCCGTTTTAAATGGCATAATTTCCCGCTTTCAGCTATTGTTTCCGCTACAGCACTGCCAAGCCCACCTATGATGCTGTGGTTTTCAACAGTTATAATTTTCCCGGTTTCCTCTATTGCCTCCAAAACTGCTTTTTGATCAAGTGGCTTGATGGTATGCATATCAATCACTTTAACTTTTATTCCTCTGTTTTCGTTTAATATACGTGCAGCCTTTTCAGCATGCAAAACACCAGTTCCACAAGCAATTACGGTTACATCAGAGCCTTCATGCAAAGTAATTGCTTTTCCTATCTCATATCCATATTCATGGTGTTTATGTACGGGTCTTTCGAACTCCCTGCCTATACGTATGTATACAGGTCCCGGGTAATCTGCGCTGGATATTACAGCATTGGCGATTTCATATCCATCAGCAGGGGCAATCACAGTCATATTGGCAAAAGAACGCATAACTCCCATATCTTCGGTGCAGTGATGGGTGGTGCCCGCCTGGCCAAATGATAATCCAGAGTGGGTGGCAATAATTTTACAATTAAGGTTTTGATAACAAATATCAGTGCGTATCTGTTCACTGGCTCTTAGAGAAGCAAATACTGCAAAGGTAGAGACAAAAGGTAAAAATCCAGCAAGGGCCATTCCTGAAGCTATGCCGAATAAATTTTGCTCAGCGATACCAACATTAAAAAACCTTTCGGGAAATTCGCTGGCAAACTTTTTAGTTTTAGTTGATTTTGCCAGGTCTGCAGTCAGGGTTACAATTTCTTCCCTTGCTTTTCCCATTTGGGTAAGGACTTCACCATAAATCTCAGTGGGGGTCATTTTTTCGATATCATAGTTATGAAACTGGGAACTCATTGTTTTCCTCCTTCTTAGATTATCTAAGTTTTTCCGTATAGCTGATCAATAGATTTTAATGCCATTTCTTCTTTTTCAGGATCTAACCCCCCATAATGCCAGGGAACTTCACCTTCCATATAATCTACTCCCTTGCCTTTGACTGTGTTGGCAATGATCATAGTAGGTTTCTCAGTGGTTTCATGGGCGTTTTCTATTGCTTTACCCAGCTGCTGAAAGTCGTGGCCGTCTATCTCCAAGGTGTTCCATCCGAAGCTCATCCATTTTTCTTTGAAAGGCTCCAGGGCCATAATGTTTTCGACGCTTCCATCTATGCATAACTGGTTTCGATCTACAAAAGCAGTTAAATTGGAAAGGTTGTAATGTTTGGCAGCCATAGCTGCCTCCCAGACGCTTCCTTCATTACACTCTCCATCACCAAGGATGCAAAAGGTTCTCCATTTTTTGCCCTTTAGCTTTGCTCCTAAAGCTAATCCTACAGCTATAGGTAATCCGTGTCCAAGTGATCCGGTCGATGCATCCACTCCCGGGACTTTTAAATGATCCAGGTGCATGGCGAAATCGGAGTGAGTATGATTAAATTTTTGAAGAAGTTCTTCATGGAAATAACCTTTGTCAGCCAGAATGGGGGCATAACCCACACCCCCGTGCCCCTTGCTAAGTATTAAACGGTCACGGTTTTCCCATTTGGGGTTTTGAGGGTCGATGTTCATGTAGTGGTAATAAAGGATGACCAGAATGTCCACTTGACTTAAAGCGCCGCCGACATGACCTCCTCCTGCCCAAACAATTGTTTTGATAATTTTTCGCCTGATTTCCCAAGCTTTTTCAGTAAGGGCAGCAATTTGCTCCTCTGTTAAAGCCATGATGAAGCCTCCTTCAAATAGTTAATTTCAATAGTTTAGATTGGAAAGGGCTTTATTCAATTATATCCTCTTGGCACAAAAATATCCCCACAATCATGCCTTTGCTATGCCGCATAATATGTGAAAAAATACAGAAATATTTTTGCTGGAAATACAACATAATGATCCTTCGAGGAAAATAATCAAGATTCCTGCTAATGTATGATCTATTTTATAATTGTTCTTTAAGAATGGTTAAGTTACAATAAATAAAGAAATGGCTTAATTTTTCCGGCTTTCTATCATGCAGAAGGTGGTAAAAGGTTATGGCTGATAAGGAGAAATTGACTGTTGTAATAGAATTGCTTAGAGAAGATTTGCAAAAGCTTATGCTTAATAAGAAAAATTTTTTAGATGAAGAGATTCTTACAAAAAGCAAAAAATTAGATAAGCTTTTAAATAAGTACTACCAGCGGTTTTTACATAGATTAGATTAAGAGATGTTGGCTAATAATTAAACTAATTGCAAGGAGGAACGAAGTAAGATGAATGAAGTAGAAAATCTTGCAGTGAACACTATTCGATTTTTATCAGTAGATGCCATTGAAAAAGCTAAATCCGGGCATCCAGGCCTTCCTATGGGGGCAGCCCCTATGGCTTACACCCTCTGGTCTCGTTTTTTAAAGCACAGCCCTCGGAATCACCAGTGGTTTAATCGGGATCGTTTTGTTTTATCTGCCGGGCATGGTTCTATGCTCTTGTACTCCCTTCTCCACCTGTTTGGCTATGATCTTTCTCTGGAGGATATTAAGAGTTTTCGCCAATGGGGCAGCAAAACTCCCGGTCATCCGGAGTATCGTCAAACTCCCGGGGTGGAGACAACTACAGGCCCTCTGGGGCAGGGGATTGCCAATGCAGTTGGAATGGCTGTTGCCGAAAGAAGATTGGCAGCGGAGTTTAATAGAGAAGGGTATCCTCTGGTTGATCATTATACATATTGCCTGGCAGGAGATGGGTGCATGATGGAGGGTATTACTTACGAGGCAGCTTCTTTGGCCGGACATTTTAAATTGGGCAAGTTGATTTGTCTTTATGATGATAATGAAATAACTATTGATGGAAGTACCCATTTTACATTTAGTGAAGACATAGAGCAAAGATTTAATGCTGCCGGTTGGCAAGTATTGAAAGTAGAAAATGGCAATGATCTTGAAACTATTGCTGAAGCTATTGAAACTGCCAGAGAGGATTTGAGCAGGCCAACATTGATCCAGGTAAAAACTGTAATTGGCTATGGTTGCCCTCAAAAAGAAGGAAAGGCAGAGACGCATGGAGCACCCATCGGATATGAAGAAGCTTGTGGGGCAAAAGAAAGGTTAGGCTGGCCGTTAGAGCCTCTTTTTTATATTCCCGAAAAGGTTAGGGAACATTTTTCCTCGTTAACACATGCATCGGAATCAAAAAGGAAAGAATGGGAAACTCTTTTGGCAAGCTATCGTAAAGAATTTCCTAAGCTTGCAGAACGTTTCGATTACTGGATCTCTGGAGATGTCCCCAAAGAGTTAAAGAAAGAACTTGAGGAGATGAGTTTTGATGATCCCCTTGCTACCAGGGGAGCTTCAGGCCAGATTATGCAAAAGATTTACGATTATTTACCAAACTTTATGGGAGGTTCTGCTGACCTTGGAAGTTCGGTAAAGACCTTTTTAAAAGAAGGGGGCACGTTCCTGTCCGAAGAACCAGATGGAAACAATATTTATTTTGGCATAAGAGAGCATGCTATGGGAGCTATATTATCTGGAATGTTTCTACATGGAGGCTTACATACATATGGATCATCGTTTTTTATGTTTTGGGATTACATGAAGCCGGCAGTAAGAATGGCTGCTTTAATGGAATTAGGTGTGATATATGTGTTTTCCCATGATAGCATAGCCGTTGGCGAGGACGGGCCTACTCATCAGCCCGTGGAACAAATGTCAAATTTACGATCTATCCCTAATTTAACGGTGCTGCGGCCTGCAGATGGAAAGGAAACTGCATATGCCTGGTGGATTGCACTAAATAGAAAAGAAGGGCCTACCGCTCTGTTGCTATCCCGGCAACCACTTCCCCAGTTAAAAGAAACAGGCGAAGATGCTTTAAAAGGTGGGTACGTGCTTCAAAAAGAAGAAGGGGAATCACCTGATTTAATCATTATTGCCACGGGATCGGAGGTAAGTTTGGCTTTAGAAGCTACAGAGGAATTGAAAAAGAATAATATTGATGTGCGGGTGGTAAGTATGATGAGTGTGGATCTGTTTGAGAAGCAGTCTCAAGAATATCAAGAGAAGGTGCTGCCTCCTCATATCAAAAAACGACTGGTAGTAGAGGCAGCGTTGCCTCAAGGATGGGAACCTTATGCTACTGATGGAGGCAAAGTAATTGGGGTCGATGATTTTGGGTCTTCTGCCCCTCTAAAAGTGGTAATGGAAAAATACGGTTTTACAGTGGAAAATGTGACAAAGCAGGCATTAAAGATGTTTGAAAATAAATCTTAAATTAAGGGGAAATACCTGCTAAAATCTTGCTGGGAGGCGAAAAATAATAAACGCGGGGAAGCATTTCAATATCAAAACGAAAAAATGGTTGATTGCCGGAATCGGGATAGCTTTGCTTTCATTAGTTCTTTTGATAACTTTTGCCGGATTGCATGAATTAAGAAGCCCACCTGTTAAAACAGAGGCTATCCCTCAGCATCGACTGATTACCTGTCCGGTTTCTGAAGAGTTGCCAGAGCCTCGAGTTCCAACTGTAGAAAAAGAAATTTCTGAGGCCGGAGAACCTTTTGCTGAAAATGTTTATGTGATTTTGATAGACGGATTGCGAGTAGATGCTCTGGAGGTAATGCCATATGTAAGTAGTCTGGCTGAGGAAAGTAGTTATGGCGTAATTCAAGTAGAGCAGCCTACCTATTCCCGTCCAGCTTATGCCAGGCTAATCACCGGCGCTTCTTCTTCGGTAAATGGTATAAACAGCAACGCGCAAGCCAGAAGAATGACTATCCCTACTTTGTTCGATTTGGCTTATGATGCAGATTTAAGCACCGGAATATCTGCTTATTATTGGTTTTACGATATAGCCGTAGAAAAATTTAATTCACAGGGCAAAGTAATTGAGGATGAAAACTTGCCTATTCAGTACGGTTATTATTACTACGATCTTTATGATGATTACTATGATGAGAAGACATTTGAGGAAGGAAAGCGGATTGTAGAAGAGCATGAACCCAATCTTATGATTCTTCATTCCATGGAAGTTGATATCTTGGGCCATGCTTATGGTGGATTATCGGAGCAGTACCGGGATGCGGCTTATCGTAACGATCAATATATTGAAGAGTTTATAAATTCAATTCCAAATCCTGAAGAATCAGTGATTATGATTACTTCTGACCATGGAATGACTCATACTGGTCGTTTGTTACCTGCCGGAGGGCACGGTGGGCCTGAACGCGAAGCTGTGGAAGCTCCGCTAATAATAAAAGGCAAAGGTGTATCTGGTGAAGAGTTAACAGGCTATACGCAGGTGGATTTTGCTCCCACTATTGCCGGATTATTGGGATTGCCCTTTACGGCTTATATGGAAGGGAATATCATGACTGATGCTTTTCAGTGGGATGAAAGCACAGTTCAGGAAAAAGATGCTCGCTTGCAAGAAGTTCATCAACCTTTTGTTTCTGCCATGCATGAATATCATGATGTTTCTTATTCTCCTGAAGCAGCCTCACTCTCAAACTTGGGACATAATGTCCAGGAAAATGCGGTCAACATGCGCATGATCGTTGCGTTTATAATAGCAGTAATTTTAGCAATAGGAGCAGCTTTATATGTTTCCTGGAAAGAAATATCACCTTATGAATGGTTACAACAAAGGGCATACTTGATAATTGGCGCGGTTTTGGCTACTCTGGGTTATGCTGTTGTTCATCAGCTGATTTTTTATGGAGTATTCGATTTTAGTTATTCATACAGTGTCATGGGGCTAGACTTTGAAATAACTGTGAAGCTGGCCAGGTTGCTGCTTGCCTTGACATTGCCGGCATTATTGGCCTTTGTTACGTTCTATTTAATATATTATTATTGGATGCGCAAGAATCCTAACCTGGGCACTTATATTTTCAGTGTCTCCATTTTGATCTTGGCTTTGTTTTTAGTAATAGTAGCAGCTATCATTCTGCAGGGCGGGAGTGAATTGTTTTTACCCCAACCAAATTATTATATGGTTTTGTTGTTTACCCTCTATCATCTGTTTGTAACTGTTATTGCCGCCTTAATTGGCGGGAAATTGTTGAATAAAAAAGTTTTGCATAACACCCGCTCATTCTAGTGCTAAATAAAAGACAATTATTAGATAAACAGACCGGCCAGGTGATTTATGATACCTCCCAGCAAAAATGCTCCTATGGTTGTTAATAATAGAATGCCTCCTGCCATTTTCAAACTGAATTCTCGAGTTAAGCTGGCAACTACAGCTATGCATGGCACATAGAAAAGCCCTACTGTAGCTCCTACAAACAATTGAAGAGTATTCAAGTCCATTTCCATAAGAGGTAAGACTGTAAGTTCCCGTCGCATGATGCCCAGGATTAACGGGACAGCAGCATCAGAAGGCAACCCCAGCCAACTTACTACCAGCGGGCTTAATAAATTCCCCAAAAAGACCATTAAGCCGCTTTCATAAAGAATAGCAGCTATGGCTACGCCAACTACCATGGGAAGTGCTCCGTCAACCATGAAATGCTTGATTCTTAACCAAATCTTTTTAAAAAGAACTTCGCCCCTGGGTAATAGCAGATCGGGAATCTCCATAAGGGTTTCGGGGGGATCTCCCTTGAGCATACGGTTTAACACCAGGGCAACACAAATCATGGCTGCAATAGCCATTAAGAATACGGCAACCATTACCGGGATGGATTGGGCCGATAGCAGAGCTATGAAGGCCCCTGTTTGCGCTATGCAAGGCACAGCCAGGCATACCATGGTGACAATTATAAATCTTTCTTTACGGGAGTTGAGGGCGCGAGTGGACAGAATTGCCGGAATTGCGCAACCATAGCCCAAAAGAATGGGGATCACCCCCGAGCCCTGCAAACCAATTTTGTTTAACAAGCCATCTAACAAGATACCCAAACGTGGCAAATAACCACTGTCTTCCAGAAAGCTCAGGGCTAAATAAAAAGATATGACATAAGGTAAAACCAGGGCAAAAGGCCACTCTATACCCTTAATTAAAAAACCGTACTCACCGATAAAGATATTTTGCAGGGCGCCTTCTGGAACGATTTGGGTTACCAGAAATTCTATTTGGGGAAATATGAGTCCTCTGAAAAAAGGCAGAAGGATTTGTTGCCGCAATTGCAATCCCAGGCCCACTACAACCCCGAATATAAGTCCAATAATTACTATAGCCATTGGTAAGCCGGGCCAGGGCCTGGTTAGAAGATCTCCCCATTTTTCCCTCTTAGTTCGGGTTTCCATATGATCTTTCTGCCAGACTTGTTTACAGATGTTTTCTACTCTTTCCCACGTAACCTCTGAAGGTGCTTTAGAAGCGGAGTAACTCTTCTTTTGAATTAGTTGAGAAATCTGTTTCTTAAGTTCTTCCATCCCTTCGCCGGTAACTGCTACAGTGGGAATTACTGGCAAATCTAATTCTTGGGAAAGTGCTTTGGCATCAATACGATAACCTTTTTCCCTGGCCAGGTCACTCCGGTTTAGAACAACGATAATGGGCAGCCCTTGTTGTTGAATTTGCAGCAGGAGGTAAAGACTGGCTTCCATGTTGCCGGCATCTACAACACACACCACCGCAGAGGGTTTTTCCAAGTTGGTAATAGGGCAGGAATGCTCATTACCACAATGCTCTCCCCCGGCGACCATTCTGGTTTCGCCACCATGCAGCATGTCCACAGCCACTGCTTCGGCTTCGTTTGTTGCATTCAAGGAGTAAGTGCCCGGCACGTCTACCAGGTTAACTTCCTTTTCTTCCAATACCATGGTGCCGCCAGTAAATTCCACGGTGGTGCCGCAGTAATTTGCCGCCCTTACATTTAAGCCGGTGAGGCGGTTGAATATTACACTTTTACCTACATTAGGCAGGCCCATTAAAAGAACTGTTTCAGGCATTGTTTTACATCACCGCCTGCCCGCAAGAGTTTTTATTAATATATATCTGGCGGGCCAGGGAGCGGCTCAAAGCCACATAACGTCCATTAGTTTTTACTATAATGGGGCCGCCAAATTTCTGGCGGGTAACAACTTGCACAACTTTATGGTGCCTCAACCCCAAAAAAGTTAACATATCATTGTCGGGAAGGCGGCTAATGATTCCTTCTTCGCCTGTAGGCAGGTTATTTAGAGAAGTTTCAGATTCATTTTGTGGCTCTTGGAATGAAAATGAGGAAAACTTATTTTCAGAATTATTATTTGGGCGTATTTTTTTTAAAGGTTTCATGTAAATGGCACCTCTCTTTATAATTTTTATATTAAACTGCAGTAACTAACGTGGAAAAATCTTTTTCCCGACGAGTTTTGTTATTTTCTATTCTATAAAGAACAGAACCATCGAAAGTTGCTTTGTTTTGGACAACCATGGAGTGAGGCGTAATGGTATCCGGTAATTTATTGTACTGACTTTCCACTCCTTCCCGGGGACGGCGAAATATCAAACGAGCGCCATCATCTCCTGCGGACATTAGATTTTCTAGTATTTTATCTTTGGGTTCACATTGCAGCGCTGCAATTGCTACATTAAAGGAAAAAGGAATTTTCTCGGTTCCATCAGCCTTGGCCACTGTTACTTGGTCTTGCATCTTTAATGAACTTACACAATTTTGGGCAGCTTCAACAGCTTCTTGGTCTCGATCAATGGCGATTACCCTTGCACCGGTGAACTTAGCCATGTGAATGGCAGTATAGGGTATCCCTCCACAACCAATATTTAAAATTTGGTCGCTGTCTGTTATTTGGGCCAGTTCTATTTCTTTCCTTATGACCTGATGGTAGCGGCGTGCATAAAACGAAACCACAACCGGGTTGGTTGAAACTTTTTTTTCCATTAATGCAAATAATGAAGGGATAATTCCCATAATTCTCACCACGTTTTCTTCTTGTTTATTAGTTAGTTGTGCCTAACTTTTGAGCGAAATAAAAACCTGATCTTTTTGTAGTTTCAGGCATATGTTTAAAATGTTAGCCAAGCCTAACTTAATTTATCATAGTAATTAATAAGTTGTCAATAGGGGAAATATTTATGTGGGGAAATATTTATGCCGGTTTTTAAGGTTTGGGGGGTGTATATCTATGGTTGCTCTTGATTAATTGTAATATTGCCTGAGGTTTTACAATAAAATTGAGCAGGAGAGAAGTTTGTTGATGTGGAATAAGAAATTAACTTATTATTTAGACTTCTTCGAGGAGGGCTTTTTTTGGGCAGTAATAATTTCCTGTACTTGTTTTTTAGGAGCATTAAAATATTTTTGGTTGTTTTGTTTTTTTTGGGGATAGCTTCTATTTCTGTTAACTCAAAAGCCCAAGGCCATTACTCTAATGAAGGAGAAGGACCTGTTGAATATAAGAGCGTTCCGGTTTTTTCTACAATGCCTTTCTTCATGCAAGAAATTTTAGAAGAGAGTATGGGGCGAGTGGATGAATTACTGGGTAAATTTATAGGTCAATTTTACCCTACTAACCAGGAAATGTTGCTGGGAACGCCTACCCTCGGAAACTTGATAAGCGGTCATATGCAAAGAATTACTGAACCAGCTTACTGGTCGAATTACTTTACTGAAGCACTGGTTAATGGAGTTTTTGTAATTCCTAAACCGATAGATGTGGTCAAACCGGAAATAATTCTACCTACCGAGGAAATTAAAGAAGGCGACGAAAGCTTAACTTTGCCCAGGCGAGAAATAGATCTCAGCGAAGTTACTTATGAATGGCAGGGAAGAGAGAAGACTATTGAGGAATTTGTAATTACCACCCCTACAGATTGCCTGGTAGTACTACATGATGGAGAACTGGTCTATGAAGATTATGCTGATGGCTGGAATCCCGATATGAGGGGTCAGCCCTGGTCCGTAACTAAATCTTTTACGTCTGCTCTGGTAGGCATTGCTTGGGAAGAGGGGAAAATTCATTCCGTCCACGATCCCATTGAGAAATATATCCCTGAATTAGAAAATACTGATTGGGAGGGTGCTACCATTGAAAATTTACTCCAAATGGAATCTGGCACCTATTGGGATGAAGATTTGCCTGTACTGGCTTTCAATTGTCAGGTGCAACAGTGGACGGGGTTATTTCTTGATTATCTAACCGACAGTTTATTGGGGGCGAGCCGCAACGAATACCTCAAGTCAATGGAACGTGTTGCAGATCCAGGTGAGGAGTTTCGTTATAATAGCGGCGACACCCAGGTATTGGCCTGGCTGGTTGAATCGGTTTATGATGATTCATATGCGGAAGTAATGTCTGAAAAACTATGGAAACCGGCAGGAATGGAAGGAAATGCAAGAGTGATAGCCGATAGAGAAGGAGGGGCTATTGCTTCTCAAGGCCTGTATGCCAAACCTTATGATTTGGCTCGTTTCGGCGAAATTTACCGTAATAATGGAAAAACTCCGGAAGGCAAGCAGATTATTTCAGAGGAATGGGTAAAAAAATCAATTGATTTTACGGAAGCTTCTGATGGTGATTACGGCTATCAGTGGTGGTCAAGTGAAACTATAGAAGATCTTTTTGAGGCTTCGGGCTTTCAAGGCAATAAGGTAAGCATTTCTCCAGAAAATAATTTAACTGCAGTTCGGCTCAGCCATCACCTGGGAGCAAATTTGCGGCCCAATGGAGATAACCCTTTTAAGTTAGACACTTATGGATTTGAAGTGGAAATGGGGGGTGACGAATGGGAGCAGGCATATGCTGCCATTGCTGAGGAGTTGGAAGCCGAGTAAAGATCACAGAAGCCCCCTCCCTCTGTGACCAATAGCTCCCTTTTGAATAGTTAGCTTTATTTTGCAATCTCCTTTAATTTATAATTTAAGTTTTTGTTGTCAGACAATTTAATTAAATACAAATATTTTTTTAAAAAATATAAAAATCAGGAAGGATTTATCTTTTCGGTAAAGAAATATATAACATACCATATAGTATAATTTGAAAAAAACATTGAAAAATTAACAGTCTCGGGCTTGCTAAAACCATCCAATAATAAACTTCGCAACATTTTTATGGAGAAACTTAGAAAAATAATCTTTATTATTATCAACATGTTCCCAGACTCTTGCCAATAGCTCAACAGACTTGCTGCAGTAGCGACTATACAAAGAGCCATTAACAGTGAAAATATTTACCCGGCCTTCACCGGTAAGGTTATACAAATAAATAAAGGGGGGTATAGCTAAAAATTAATAATATCAGTGTTTTTAGCCTGTTTTTTTTAGTACGAAATTGAGTCAATAATATGAGCAACATCCAAACTGGAAATTTAAGGCCTAATTGGATGGTGCCCATAGTATACAAGGAGGAAAAATTATGACGGGAGATAACACCCTTAAATTGGTTGATGAAACATTGCGTGATGGAACCCAAAGCCTGTGGGGAATGATGATGAGCTATCATATGATTGAACCGGTTGTCGGCGAAATCGGTGAGATTGGTTTTGATACTGTCATGCCACCGGTGCATGGTGCTTATCCCACGATTTGGGCTCGTTTCTTTAAGGAAGATCCCCGAGAAGTGCTTCGCATGGTAAGGAATAAGCTAACAAATACCAAATCTAATGTTCGCATAATCGGCGTGGGTACAGCGACGAATCTCTCAAAACCGTTTGAAAATAAAACGGTTGCAAAGATGTGCTATCAGTATTTAAAAGAGGCTGTGCCACAGATCAATGAGTTTGCATTGATTACTTGTACCCAGGATGAGCTTAGGAGAATATACCCGGTAATATTCCCAACGTTCCGTTCACTGGGAATAGAGCCAATACCCTATTTGGGCATCGGGCACAGTTCCCGTTTTACTGAAGAATACTACGCCTCTCAAACGAAGGAGATTGTTGAGAAATATAAGCCTAAATCTATATGTATTAAAGATGTGAATGGATTGCTGACTCCGGAACGTCTCCGGAAGATTCTCACCGCTATACAGGAGGTCGCCGACGGTACGCCTTTCGAGTTCCATGGGCATGGCATGAACGGCTTACACAGCTATAACGCTGTGGTGGCCATGCAGATGGGAGTGAGGAAAATATCCACCTGTATTCCTCCTTTGGCATATGATTCAAGCCACCCTTCAGTATTCAATGTTATCAGTAATGCAAAGGAAATGGGTATAAGCCCCGATATGGATGTGGATGTGGAAAAGATGAAAGAGGTAAGCGAGCGTTTAACTAAAATAGGGGAAGCTTATGGTCATCCCGTTGATAATCATCTCCTGCCCTTTGATTTAACAGACTATAAACACCAGATTCCCGGGGGCGTGATCTCCAATACCAAAACACAACTGGCGCAATTAGGTCTTTCAGACATGATTGAGGATGTACTGGAGGAAATTCCGCGTATTTTGGAGGAGCTTGGGTACCCCCAAATGGTTACCCCATTTTCGCAGTTCATTGTGACTCAGGCTGTTCTTAATGTACACGCGGGACGCTGGGAGCAATGCCTTGACTCCATAATCGAGTTTGCTGCCGGTATGTTTGGTTATGAAGAGGCCGGGGTCCCTTATATGGATCAAAATCTCAAAGATAAGCTTTTTAGCCTTCCCCAGGCTAAGGCGATTATAGAAAGAGCTGATAATTATGACGAGTATATTAATGAAGACCTTTCGGAAGCAGAATGTATGAAAAGAGCTGGTCTATCGCCTGATGATAGCCTCGAAAGGTACGCCCTGAAAGTATGTATGGAAGGCGAAGACGAACTGGCTAATGTTACCCAAGGTGGACCTGATTTTTATAAAAAGTATCTATAGTAACTGCCTGAAAATGCTTCAGAGAATGCAACTCTAATCAGTTGAAAATAATTAGTGCCAAATTATAAAAAAATTGAAGAGAGGTGGAGTTAGTTATGACAGCAGCAAATAAGAATGACCTTGTGCCAATTCAAGCGACGGTAACCAGTGTTTTCTATCGCAAACCCAGGCCCGGAGAACCACCTTTCGTGGAGGAAGGTGATCATATTGAAGAAGGCACTACAGTCTGTTTGTTGGAAGTAATGAAGTGTTTTAATTCAGTCAGCGCCGGCGTCAAAGGAAAGGTGGAGCAGATTCTTGTGGAAAGTGGGGACCTGGTAGAGAAAGGAGATACATTAATGCTCATTAGGCCGGAATAATGATTTAGACAAATTCCTTTATGAAATTTTGAGGTGAAATAATTTATGAAAAAGAGGAAAGTGCTTGTTGCCAACAGAGGTGAGATTGCCGTCCGCATTATCAAGGCTTGCCAGGATCTTGACATAGAGACCGTATTGGTTGCTTCAGAAGCTGATACGGAAAGTATGGCAGCGAAACTGGCGGATGAGGTTGTCTGTATTGGCCCTCCCCATGTTACCTTGAGTTATCTTGATTTAGCAAAAATTATTGATGCTGCTCTCCAGACCGGCGCAGATGCAATTCACCCGGGATATGGCTTCCTTGCTGAAAATCCGGAATTGCCTGCAGCTTGTGAGAAGAACGATATCGTTTTTATTGGTCCCCGTTCGGAAACGATGCAGCAATTGGGGGACAAAATAAGTGCGCGAAGTCTGGCTGAGAAAAACGATATTCCCATGACGGATGGTAGTAAAGGTCTTAGAAGTTTTAAGGATGTAGAAGCTGAAGTTCAAAAAATAGGATCTCTCCCCGTTGTATTTAAGGCGGCTGCCGGCGGTGGCGGACGGGGGATGCGTATCGTCACTGAACAAGGCAACTTGAAAGATGCTTTCGATATAGCTTCTAATGAAGCACTGCAAGTCTTTGGTGATGCGACCTTGTTTGTAGAGCGCTATGTACAGAATGCCCGGCATGTGGAAGTACAGGTAATCGGAGATAATTTCGGGAATTTAATTCATTTAGGACAAAGAGACTGTTCCGCGCAGAGGCGTTACCAGAAAATAATCGAAGAAGCTCCTCCGCCCAATCTTCCCGATGATTTAAGGAATAAAATGCTGGATGCGGCCGTAGAGCTTACTTCAAGTGTTGGTTATAATAATGCGGGCACGGTGGAGTTCTTAGTTGATAAAGATCGTAATGAATTTTATTTTATGGAAGTTAACTCTCGTATTCAAGTTGAACATCCCGTCACCGAGGAGATAACGGGTGTGGACTTAGTGAAGGAGCAGATTCAGGTTGCCTTTGGCGCCCCTCTCTCATTGAATCAGGAGGACATAGACTTCCAGGGCCATGCTATCGAATGCCGCATCACTGCCGAAGATGCCAGAGATAGTTTTATGCCATCGCCTGGTGACATAACATACTTTGCTTTGCCCGGTGGCAAGAATGTCCGAATAGACACCCACTGCCATCAGGGATGCACAATCAGTCCATATTATGATCCGTTATTAGCCAAGCTGATTACTACAGGTAATACCCGCGCAGATGCATTAGCGAATATGGAAACTGCACTGGCGGAATTTAAAATCGAGGGAATAGAAACTAATATTTCCTTCCTCCAATTCTTGGTTAAGCAGCTTGAGTTTGCGGCAGGAGATATACAAGTTAATTGGATAGAACATACGATTTTACCTAATTTTGTAGAATTACTAAAATAAGATAATGCAAAGTGAAGTTATAGGTGAAAACGAGGAAGGTTTACTGGGGGTCAAATGGGCAGCTGCCGCAGTACACATGTTTCAGAAATAAAATAATATTTGAGTTAAAATATTAACTAACTGACTCAAGAGTAGCTTGATAGGTGGTGGAGAGTTTGAAAAATGTAGCAGTTACTGGGGCGGGAGGGTTTTTGGGCAGAAAAATTATTGAAAGGCTCCTGTCCCACCCAGAAGTTAATTCATTATTGGCTATTGATGTCAAGCCTTTACCCCAAGACTTCCAATCAGGTAAGTTAACTTTTTACCAGCTTGATATTCGAGATAAACAATTGGCAGAACTTTTTGATCAATACGAAGTGGATACAGTGTTTCATCTGGCGTTTGTGGTTAACCCCATTCGGAACCTTAAAGAGATGGAGTCTATAAATGTAGAAGGAAGTAAAAATGTGCTGAATGCAGTTGTTTCCCAAAGTATTAACCACTTGCTTGTATCTTCTTCCACTTCTGCATTTGGGGCATTCCCCGATCACCCCACTTGGTTAACAGAAGATACACCGGTTAGGAAACATAACCGTTACATGTATGCCCGGAACAAATATGAAGTAGAAAAACTTTTGGAAGCATTTGTCCGGGAAAATCCCCATATAAAGACTTCAATTATTAGGCCCTGCATAATTTGCGGGCCCCAGTTGGATAATTATGTATCCCGGATGCTTGTAAGTTGGCCCTTTTTAATACAGATTGGCAAGGGACGTCCTTATATGCAGTTTGTGCATGAAGAAGATGTGGTAGATATGTTCATGATGATATTTGAAAATGAATTTACGGGTATTTATCATTGCGCCGGTGAGGGAATTATTTCTACTGAGGAAATAGCAAAGCTTGCCGGAATAAAAATACTTCCTTTGCCGCCCTGGGTAGCTTACCCTTTGACCAATATGTTGTATCTGTTACGCTTTCCAGGTGTAGAGGCTCGGGCAGGGATGCTGGATTTTATCCGTTATCGTTGGACTGCTTCAGATGAAAAAACAAGGGATAAATTAGGATTTAAACCTCGTTATAGCAGCGAGCAGGTGGTGAAAATTTTAATCCACTCAAAGAAGAGCAAGGAATAAATGCTTTACAAAGCCTGTGATTATAGTAAAATTTATATAGGAATACTTATGTTTGAAATAAGTTTTCTGGATAAGTTATTATGTTTTGCCATTTGGAGGGGTGTTTGTGAGTAAAAGCAAGAAAAATAATAACGCAGAAAATTCTCAGCCTAATTCCTGCTTGAATGAAGAGTTGGTTGCCGAGTACAGGGAAAAACTACCGTCTCTTGTGGGCAATATAATTAGTAGCTATGAAAAGAAATCACTTACCAGCCATGTGGATTATGAACCCATACCTTCGCAGGAATTAGCAATTGAGATCATTAACTATTTTTTTAAAATATTATATCCCGGCTATTTCAATTCAGAAAAACTTGATCCGGCCAATTTACAGTTTTATGTAGGTAATTATGTTACGCGGCTTTATGATTTGCTAGCTGAGCAAATTTCCTGTTGTATAAGACATGATTGTTTGCGCTACGAAATGAGTTGCCAGGAGTGTATGGAAAAAGGGTATGATATTTCTTTACAAGTGTTGAATAGAGTTCCTTGTTTACGGGAATTACTGGCTTCCGATGTGCAGGCTTCTTATGAAGGAGATCCTGCGGCCAAAAGCTATGATGAAATTATTTTTAGTTATCCCGGGATATTTGCCATTACCGTCTACCGGGTAGCTCATGAGCTTTATAAGTTCGATGTACCGTTGCTACCCCGGATTATGACCGAGTATGCTCACAGTATCACCGGGATTGACATTCACCCGGGGGCTCAAATAGAAGAACGTTTTGTTATAGACCATGGCACCGGGGTGGTTATTGGGGAAACAACTCATATTGGAAGAGATGTTCGCATTTACCAGGGGGTTACCCTGGGAGCTCTTTCTTTGCCTAAAGATGCCGGCGAAAAGTACCGCTACAAAAAACGGCATCCTGATATTGAAGAAGGAGTAATAATATATGCCGGCGCTACTATTTTAGGAGGCGAGACCACTATCGGAGCCCGTTCAGTAATTGGCGGTAATGTTTGGCTTACTGAGTCTGTTCCTTCGGATACGCATGTGCTTATCAAAGACCCCCAACTTGTTTACAAGAATAACATGAAGTAACCACTCTTAGCCCTTTCCTAATGTGACAAAATTGCCCCGTCCCCACCGTCACTTCTTTGTCCCTTCCCCCTCAGGGGGAAGCCGGGATGGGGGTGTTTTCCCTTCACATTCCTCATTGCTATGATATAATAGCGAATAAAATCTAGATTAACTAAAAGAAACTATTTTTACCAAAATAAACTCTTTTTCAAGGAGAAAAACTTATGGAACAACCCAAAAATTATTTTTCCGTGACAATTATTATTTATACAATGTTGATTTCTTTTTTTATCTTAGGATTTCTAACTAAACCAGTAATGGCGGAAGAAGATGTGTCAAGGGAGATAGATTTCACCATCCTTCACACCAATGATGAGCATTCTGCAATTATGCCGGCCCCGCTCGTGGATTACTTTCCAGAAGGAGACGATCCCACTCGTGGTGGGTTTGCCCGTATGGCAACAGCGATTGAAAATCTTAAAGAGCAAAAAGAACAGCAGGAAGAACCAGTACTCCTTTTTAATGCAGGCGATTTTATCGGGGGCGGGGCATTTGGTTGGATGGCGCCCATGGCAAACAATCCGGATCCTGAACTTGCCATAATGCAAGAGATGGGCTATGACGCGGTGACTATCGGAAACCACGAATATGATTATGGCCCCGACATTCTGGCTGATTATTTGATTGAAGCAGGTTACCCGGAAGCCCACGCGGATACAAAAGTAATAGCATCAAATACAGAAGCTCCGCCAGGACATCCTTTGCATGACAACGATCTTTATCGCGGGCACGGAATTTTTGAATTGGAAGATAAACTTAAAGTAGGTGTCTTTGGATTAATTGGTAACCAGGCCTTGCTGGTCTCTGCAGATACAGGGGAGCTGGAATTTCCTGATCAGCACGAAGTTGCCCGGAATTCCATCGAGGAGCTTGAAGAGCAAGGCGCAGATGTTATTGTAGCTCTTACCCACTCTGGAATAGAAGAGGATCGGGAATTAGCCCAAAATGTAGACGGAATTGATGTCATAGTTGGCGGCCACTGTCACACTGCCCTGGATGCACCTATTAAAGAAGATGATACTCTAATTGTGCAGGCCGGCTCCCATGTGGAATATTTAGGCTGTTTGGAGTTGTCTTATAACCTGGAGACTGAACAAATTTCAGTACGCAACGATGAAAACCAGCAGCCGTTTTTAGTGCCTGTGGATGCTGATTTTTCGCCACAAGAGAATATTGAGGCTTATATAGATGAATACCTTGCAGAATTAAACGAGATTGTGAGTGAACTTACTGACGGTGATTACCAGGATATTCATGAAATAGTGGCTTATTCTGATTTCAAACTTGAAAACGGCGGAAAGCCACAAGAAACACCAGCCGGGAACTTCATTACGGATGCCATACGCTTTGGGGCAGAAGAAGTTATGGGCAAAAATGTAGATGTGGTTTTACAGACTAATGGTGGCATTAGACAGGGGATCTATCCGGGAGAAGAGCATTCGCCGGGGGAAATATCTTTTTACGAGATTACGGAAGCGGTGGGGATTGGCTATGGAGAAGATGGTTACCCCGGTTACCCGCTGGTTTCTTTTTATCTTACCGGTTCAGAGTTGTTATGGGTCCTGGAAGCTTCTGCTTTCCTGGGGGAAGGAGTTTCATATACTTCTTTTTTACAAGCTTCCGGGGTAAGGTACAGTTATAACCCGGACAATGCTGTGATGTTCTCAATCCCTTTCTTAGATGTTCCCGTTCCCAGCCTTTCTGTAATAGAGGCAGAAGTTTATCAGGGAGATGGCAAGCAACCTGCAGGCAATAACGGAAATTTTGAAACCCTGGAACGAGATGATACGCTGTATCATGTAGTTACTGGCACCTCACTTTTTTCATATATTCAAATGGCTGCGGATATACTTCCCCAATTTATGGAACCCAAAGATGAGCAAGGCGAACCTCTGGATCTGGACAATCCAGAAAAGTATTTTGTTCACCGCAATGACGGACGTGAATTGAAATTGTGGGAAACCGTGGTTATGCATGCTGAAAATCAGCCTGCCGGGGAAGATGAAATGCCCACTATTTCTGACTATTATGAGGAGGCTTCCTTCAGGATTATTCAGGAGGAGAGTTTTCCCAATGTGGTTTGGTTTTTGGCTATTTTAATTGCAATAATAGCTGGAGTGATTTTCCTGGTGCGATGGCGTCGCTTGCGTAAAAAGGAAAAAATGCGCAGTCAATACAAATATTTGGTTTAAAAAGATATCACTAAAGTATAACTAAATATGTATAAATTTGAGGATTTATCTACTTTTACCATCAAAAATAAGGACTTTTTTTATTCAAAATAGGGATTTTCCCAATTTCATTTTATGCTGTTTTGGTCTATTATTATATTAACACAATAATAGACGCTGCAAACCTTGGGATTCAATCAAGTAATTAAGCTTACATTAGTGGAAGTATTAAAAAAATCTGACCGACAAAGGCAAACCTTTCGAAAGAAAGGGACGCAAAGCCATGGGTCTAAGGCTCTATCAGGGCTATGACCGCCAGGTTGCCGAAGCGGATTTTTTTGGGTTTCGGGAAGTCGGTCCCTCATCCGGGAGGGATCATTAAAATGAAAAGGAATGTCTGTTTTAAAGTTTTATCTGTTTTTCTTCTCTTTTTAGTTGTGTGGGTTCCCCTTTTGCCTGTTTTAAATGGAACTGATGCCAGTGCTTCCCAAGCTGATTATGGAGACGTTAATGGAGACGGCGAAGTAACTGTCAGGGATGCGATCCTGGTATTGAAGCACGTGAGTGGATTGCTGAACCTGGAAGAAAAGTATGATAATGGGGCTTACGAGCGGGCTAATGTGTTTACCGGCACCGATTTCGTGGGTGTGGGCGATGCTGTATTTATTTTGCGGTATGTAGTAGGGTTGCAGGATGAACTTCCCAGCGATTCTTCTGACTATGAAGAAGGCTTGGGTGGGGATGTGTATTATGAATGGGGCGAACAAAGTTCTTATTCTTTCACCGTGAAGGTAAATGTCTATAATGAGGGGAGCGATACTGCTAACAATGTTCAGGTTAACCTGCCCATGCTGGAAAATGATTCTCCATACCAGGATACCAATTTAATTGATACTAATTATCCCAACACCTCATCCAGCGGCAGAATAAGTACTTTCAATCTGGATGATTTATCACCCGGGCAATCCAAAACATTAGAAGTAAACTATAATATTGATGTGCGACCGGTGTCAGTTAACAGTGATGCAAATGGTACTATAGAAGATGCCAAAAATATATTTGACCGTTATGCCGGAAGTGGAAATTGCCACGAACTTGCCACCCAGTTTGTAGATCACTGTCAAGATGAAGGCATTGAGGCACGAGTAGTCACTGGTTTTGCCCGCCCCCACAGAGGAGATATGACTTCCGGATGCCTTTCCGGTTGCCGTCACAGCTGGGCAGAATTTTACGTAGACTATTTAGGCTGGGTACCTGTAGATTTAACTTT
>Ga0207421_10000088_pt1 | contig 99197 bp, 93 predicted proteins | sample SodLakKL_010_SED_4_FD_187542 | JGI IMG/M metagenome (GOLD analysis project Ga0207421, IMG submission 187542) | Alkaline sediment microbial communities from Lake Tanatar, Kulunda Steppe, Russia - 8KL_010_SED (SPAdes) (version 2) | ecosystem: Environmental > Aquatic > Non-marine Saline and... | reverse complement strand
CGGCGGACAAATGTCCGACAAGCTCATCCGCGAACACATACTGGCGGCCCTTGCCAACGAAACACTTTCCAAGCTCGGCGACTCGGCGGATATAAAGCTGCCCGCCGGCCAGATAAGATTCACAACCGACAGCTATGTGGTAAAGCCGCTTTTCTTCCACGGCGGAAATATCGGCAAGCTGGCCATTTGCGGCACGATTAACGACCTGGCAGTGACCGGCGCAAGGCCGATAGCCGTTTCATTATCGCTTATTATAGAAACCGGTTTTGAAATAGCATTACTGGATAAAATCCTCGAAAGCATCGGCCAAACCGCAAAAGAAAACAATGTCGAAATAGTAACCGGTGACACCAAGACAGTAGAGCCCGGCGCAGCCGATGGAATCTTCATAAACACTGCCGGGATAGGCTTGCCGCTGGAAAATGCTCAAATGGGGTTCGATAAAATAAAAGCCGGTGATAATGTAATTATCAACGGTACGATTGCAGACCATGGAATGACGATAATGTCCCAGCGCAAAGGCCTTGAATTCGATACTCCATTGCAAAGTGATTGCGCAGCCCTCTGGCCGCTTATCGAACAACTGCTGGACAACACCAACGGCGTCAGATTTATGAGAGACCCGACCCGCGGCGGAGTGGCGGTTACATGCAACGAGATCGCGCGAACAACGGCTATGGGTTTAGAGTTATACGAAGATAAACTGCCGGTAAACCCAGCCGTCCGCGCCGCGGCTGATATGCTCGGCTTTGATGTGCTAAATATTGCCAACGAAGGAAAATTCATAGCGGTAGTCGCCCCGGAAGCGGCACAAAAGTGCGTTGATATCTGCCGGGCTCACCCGCTCGGAAAAGAGGCCGCCATAATCGGAAAGATAACAAAGCCTACAAAAACACCGCTGGTCGAGCTTGTTACAAATATCGGCGGAAGAAGAATTGTACAAATGCCCTATGGCAGAGAATTGCCGAGGATTTGCTGATGCACGAAGCAGCCATAGCACAAAGTATGTTCGAAATAATTTCAGAGCAGGCACGGAAATACAACGCCAAGCCCGTAAAGGCCAGAATAACCTGCGGCACATTCCACACAGTAAACGACGAGCTGCTAAGCGAAGCTTATCAGGCTATCGCTCGCGATACGCAGTGCGCAGGGACGGAGTTTGAAATTGAACACAAACCAATCCTGGCAAAGTGCCGTAAATGCGATCGGAAGTTTGAATTTCACCTTGATAACCCTGCCTGCACTGAATGTTCAAGCGATGATTTCGAGCTTTTGCCGGATGAACCGCTTATACTTGAGGAAATAGAGTTCCAAACGGAGTAAAGCACATAATGAATAAAACAGTCAAAATAGGCCGGAAAATACTCAGCGCAAATGAAGAATATGCACAGCGAAACCGAGAGCTTCTCAAGCAAAAGAATCTCCCCTGCCTGAACTTTATTTCATCGCCCGGCTCAGGCAAAACCACCCTGCTCTGCAAAACAATAAACGATGTCAAAGATAAATTGCGTATAGGCGTAATTGAAGGAGACATTGAAACCGATATTGACGCGGAAAAAATTCGAGCTACCGCTGCGCCGGTCATTCAGATAAACACCGAAGGCGCCTGTCATCTGGCGGCAGCCCAGATAGCAAGAGGCCTGAACGCATTGCCGCTTGATAAACTCGATATGGTCTGCATTGAGAATGTGGGTAATCTTGTATGTCCGTCGGCTTTCGAACTTGGTGAAACCGCGAAGATAGCCTTGCTCTCTGTTCCCGAAGGAGACGACAAGCCGGCGAAATATCCTGCGCTTTTTGCCAAGGCTCACGCACTGCTTATTACCAAGGCGGACCTGCTGGAGTTAGGCCCGCAAATTCAATTCGATATGGAAAAAGTAATTCAGGATGTGCGCAAGATTAACAAGAATATCCGTATCTTTCCCGTCTCAGCGACAACGGGTAAAGGGATGTCTGACTGGTATCAATGGCTTGTCGAATTTGCTACGGCAGTTGATCGCTGAAAACATCAGGATTTGCTCGAAGCCCCATAAAGCCCTTTTGATAGAATATACTCATAAACGCCTTTTTCGAGCATTCCTGCGACACTTTCACCTCTGCACAGCCGTCTGCGAATATCGGTGCTGCTTACATCGACAAGCGGAGTAGGTATGATATTGTTGGCCAGTTTTTCGATGCGCTTTTGTCCCAGTTTCTCCGAAAGTTTATCAAAGTCAGGTCGTTCAAATCCGCTTCTATACATCACGCTTACATTGCACATATCGATAAGCTGCTCCACCTTGTACCATTTTGGTAAATCATCGATATTGTCGGCGCCAATCAGCCAGCACAGCAGGGCATCTTCGCCGTAAAGTTTCTGAAAATGCTTCACTGTCTCAACGGTATAGCTGGGCCCATCCTTACGCAATTCATAATCGCTTATTTCAAAGTTACGCTTATCGCTAACAGCAAGCGATAACATTTCCAACCGATCATTATCACAAGCGACCGGGCCAGAGCGTTTCAACGGAGACTGCTTTGCCGGAATGAGCACGAGCTTTTCAGCTTTTATGTAGTCACGCGCAGCTCGCGCGACTTTTATATGACCGATATGCACCGGATCAAATGTCCCGCCAAATAGTGCTATCACTCTTTTTGTCATATAAATAACAGCCTTATTGTTGAATCTTCTAAAAAAATTGCCTTAAAAGTAAAAATTTTTCACGCCGCGAATATCCGCAAAATCAATCTCTAAAAAACACTTTTGTTATACTTTCAGATTCATATAACATCGGCGTTCGCAAAGGCTCTTGACGCAGACACCGTGACACTTTCTAAATGCCAGCTTTGCTGTGATGCCGTTAAAGCCTCTCTAAATGCCAAATTTTGCACATTCATTAAAAAATGTCACTCGGAGATAAAAAACGGGTTACTAAACTATTACATACATTATACCACAGCACAACCGCCAAACAATACTTTCATAAACACCGACAACTACTTCTTTGCAGACATTACTAACATAAGTTTAACATCTACAATGAAAATTTTTATGAAGACACCCTAAAGTTTTAGACGATAAGTCCAGTAATAAGTATATATTACGCTTATTACTGTAATGTTGCCTTGACTGGCCTGGAAGGAAAAGGCATAAAAATCGAATGAAGTTAAATGTGGAGATAGCAAATGGCTAAGAAAAAAGCAAAGAAAAAGACAACGGCAAAGAAAACGACAAAAAAGAAAACAGTAAAGAAGAAAAAAGCCACTAAGAAAAAAACAGCCAAAAAGAAAACAACAAAGAAAAAGACCGCTAAGAAGAAAACTACAAAGAAGAAAAAAACAAAAAAGAAATCGACCAAAAAGAAAGCAACTAAAAAGAAAACGGCTAAGAAAAAGACTACTAAGAAAAAAACGGCCAAAAAGAAGACTACAAAGAAAAAGACCAAAAAAAGGAAAACCGCTAAAAGGTAAAGGCCTCCTTAATCAGAGTCATGCCGGCTCAGGGGACGACAGCAAAAATGCTTTCGTCCCCTTTTTTATTTGTCCTGACAGCCGCCTGCCCTTGCGGTTCATTTCTAATCCGCTATACTACTTCTGTTGAGAATACATTGAAAACACCGTTTAAGGGCGAAAAATGGATTATTTCAAATACAAAAATGGCAGGCTGTATGCCGAGAGCGTAGCCGTCGATGATATCTGCGAAAAAGTCGGGACACCGGTCTATATATACAGCAAAGCGACATTTCTCGACCATCTCCACAAGATACAGAAAGCATACAGCTCGATACCGACAACGATATGTTATTCCGTAAAAGCCTGCGGCAACATAAACATACTGAAATTTATGGCCCAAAACGGCAGCGGCTTCGACATCGTCAGTGCAGGAGAACTCTATCGCGTAAAGCAGGCCTGTGCGGATACATCTAAAGTCGTATTTGCGGGAGTAGGTAAAACCGATCAGGAAATTATCCAGGCGATTGACGCCGGCATAGGGTACTTCAACATAGAGTCGGAAGAGGAACTGCAAAACCTGATAAGCATTGCCTCGTCTGTTAAGCCCGACCAAAAACCAAAAGCCGCTCTGCGAGTTAATCCGGATGTTGACCCGAAAACCCATACTTATACAACCACCGGCAAAAAGGAATCGAAATTCGGCGTTGATATCGAAAGGGCAAGAAAAGTATTCGCGCAATTCGGCAAAAACAACGCCGTTGACCTCTGCGCCATTCATGTTCATCTGGGCTCTGCCGGCAAAACTGTAGAACCATATATCGAAGCGCTTCACAAAACAAATGCACTGATAGACCAGCTTCGCAAAGACGGCTTCACGATAGAAGCTCTTGATTTGGGCGGCGGATACGGTGCGGATTACGAAACATCAACTGCCCCTTCGCCGGATGACTATGCCCGTCAAATCGTACCTCTTATAAAAGACAAAGGCCTTAAACTCATCCTTGAACCGGGCGCAAGCATAGCTGCCAACACCGCGATACTGGTAACAAAAGTACTATACCGAAAGGTCGGCGGAGAAAAGAAATTCGTAATCGTGGATGCGGCAATGAACGACCTTATCAGGCCGCCGCTTTACGGCTCTTTCCATTTTATCTGGCCGGCAAATGTTGATGAAAAATTCGTCCCGGAAAAACGAGACAGTAAGTTGAGGCTGGACGGAACCGAAAAAGTTGATGTAGTAGGGCCCATCTGTGAAGGCTCGGACTTCTTCGCAAAAGACCGCGAACTGCCGCCGGTAAAAAGAAATGACTACCTGTCGATATTCACCGCCGGGGCATACGGCTTTACTATGGCAAGCAACTATAACGCCAGGACAAGGCCACCCGAAGTTCTCGTTGACGGCGACAGTTTCACCGTCATCAGAAAACGGGAGACATACCAAGACCTCATCGCACAGGAGAAACAGCCTGATTAAGATTATGATTATTACGGCCATCCGATGTTATGATTTGCTGCCGGACAACAATCCTGCTTTTTCTTGCGCCTCGGTATAAATGTGAATAAAATAACTCTTACCAACTTTCTAAAAAGCGAACGAGCATATTTTGGAATATATCTCGGCGCGTTTTTAGGCGCATGCTCCATTAGCGGCGCGTTTACCGCACTGCCTTTTGTTATCAAGCATTTTCACGGTTCTGATACCGCTGCGGGAGCAACTATATCGGCTTTTCATATATTATACCCGCTCTTTTGTATCCTGCTCGCCTTTTTTGTTGACAGGCTCAGGCCTAAAATCACTGTCATATTATCACTGACATCTCAGATAGTTATATGTTTGCTTCTGTGGCTGACTGTCAGGTTTAATAGTTCATTGCAATTTGACCCGATCGGCATCATCATACTGCTTTGCGGATTATGGGGAATTGCTTTGGTGTTTTTGTGGCCGCCGCTTATGGGCTGGCTCTCTACCGGATATGAAGGCCCCAATCTCAATCGAAAGCTCGGCATTTACAACACAAGCTGGTCATCAGGAGCCACAATAGGCCCCTTAATCTGCGGATACCTGGCGAGCATAGATGTCAAACTGCCCTTGGCCCTGGCGGCTGCAATGCTTGCGCTGGCGGCCATAATGGTAAATTCCAGTAGAAAACCACAAACCTTTCGATCTCCAGCCGTTAATGAATCTGGAACAGGCATCATTGAGCCGTTACTGACGAAATTCAGAATCGCGGCAAGGGTAACATTGTTCACCGGGTTTGTATGCCTGGGGCTTTCACGCGCACCGCTGGGCCTTTTAATGAGATATGAACTGCCTTTTACGGAAGCTCATTTCGGTGCGGCTGTTTCAATAATTGCTTTTACAAGCACTATTTCGTTTTTTGTTTTGGGCAAGTTTCACGCCTGGCATTATAAAGCCATTCCTGTCATTCTCGCACAGACAGGACTTATCGCGGCCATGATAATAATTCTGTTGTTCGATACATTAATAACGATATATTTTGCCGCTTTTATTATCGGAATTGCAACGGCGTTTTGTTACACATCTCATATGTTCTATGGGGTTTCGGCAACAAAAAGACGGTCTGGCGCTATGGCTGTCCATGAAATAATCCTTTCAGCGGGAATTGGAGTTGGCGCCTATGTTGGAGGTTATTTAAGCGACATATACGGCAGAAAGCCCGCACCATACCTATTTGGTCTGGCGGTTATAGGTCTGGGTATAGCAGTGCAGTTATTTCTGAATTTTCGCTCCAGCAAAAGGAAGGGGCAATCTTCGGCCTGAATATTTTCATTTACGAGCTGGGGGAGAAATCATAATCATCTCTAAGGAGCGTTTTGAAGTCATACACATTGTGGAAATCTTCTATCGAATCCTCCGGCTGACAGCTCATCCACTTGTGATCTATCATCAGATACACAATCTCGCCGAAATCATCGGTTGTTTTAACGCCCCAGGAATTGAGAACCAGCATAGCCAGCCTGCCCCATTTTTCTACCGCAAGATGTCCCAGTCCCTCGCAAAGCTGCTGGCCGGTAATATGGCCGGGCTCGGCACAAAACTCTTTGGTGGCATAAGTCAACCCCTCATAGACAAAACCAAGAGCGGCAGGGCTGTATCTGCCGTCTTGTTCAGCTATTGTCTCAAGCCGCTGTTTCATACTATTTAACCCTTTGGCCGGTCTTTGCGCCTGAATCCACTGAGAGAAGATGAATATCAGAACCGCCGGGTCCCGACGCCAGAATCATCCCCTCGGAAACTCCAAATTTCATCTTTCGCGGCTTAAGGTTCGCAACACAGACCACACTCCTGCCCAAAAGCTTCTCCGGCTCATATGCTTTGGCAATTCCCGCCAATACATGCTTTTTCAGCCCGCCCAGATCAAGTGTCAGACTAAGCAGCTTATCTGCACCTTCAACCGGTTTAGCCTCGACTATTTTAGCTATTCGCAAATCAACCTTTGCGAAATCGTCAATCGTTATCTCCGGCGCTATCGCCTCTTTCGGACCGGTAGGTTCCTCGCTCTGTTCCGCTGCCGCATCACTTTGAACTTCCTTGCTTTCATCAATCATAGCGTCAATCTGCTCCTGTTCAATTCGCTCGAATAATCTGACAAATTTACCAATTTTATGCTCTTGTAGATGCTTATCAACATCATCTATACGCTGCTGCCGGATGTTAAGCAGAGTATGGACTTTTCCGGCAAATTCCGGCAGAACCGGAGAAAGATAAATACTTAAAACGCGAACGGCATTAAGCACAGCAGTCAACATCGCACGAGTTCCCTCGGGGTCGGTTTTTATTGTCGTCCAGGGTGCGTTGTTTTCCACGAATCGGTTGGCGCTGTCGGCAAGTGAGTTAATGACTCTGACCGCCGCTGCGTAATTCAACGATTCATAATGCTCTACAATCTGTTCTCTGGCAGAGGTAAGCTCATTCAGCAGAGCTTTTCCTTTATCGTCGAGCCTGCCCAACTGACCGTCCAGCTTCTTTATAAGCATCTGGCCCGAGCGCGACGCCAGGTTCGCGAATTTACCGACAAGATCCGAGTTGGCCTTGGCAAGAAAATCACCGGTGCTCAAATCCAGATCGTCTATCCCGCCGGTCAGTTTGCAAGCGTAATAATAGCGCAAATACTCGGCCTGGAAATGATTAAGATAAGTTCGAGCCTTGATAAATGTCCCGCGCGACTTGCTCATCTTCTCGCCGTTGACCGTCAAAAAACCGTGCACGAAGAGCTTATTGGCAGGGCGAAATTGAGCGCCCATCAACATCGCCGGCCAGAACAACGCGTGGAAATACATTATGTCTTTGCCGATAAAGTGATAGACCTCATAGTCGCCGCTGTTCCATATCGCATCAAAATCCAGCCCATGCTTATCACAGTAATTCTGCGCCGATGCCATATAACCTATCGGGGCATCCAGCCAGACATAAAAAAACTTGTTATCCTCTCCCGGAATCCTGAACCCGAAATAAGGCCCATCCCGTGAAATATCCCAGTCTTTCAGTCCCGCCGAAAACCACTCATCCAGCTTGTTCTCCGCTGACGGGGGAATGTAACCCTGTCCGAAAAGCTCTTTCAACTGCTTTTCATAGTCAGCCAATTTGAAAAAATAATGCTCCGAATCGCGAACGACGGGTTTTTGCCCGCAGACGGCACAGCCTGCGTTGACTAGGTCGATCGGCTGATATGTCGCACCGCAAACCTCGCAGGAATCTCCGTACTGATCCTCAGCGCCGCAGTGCGGGCATACACCCCGAATATATCTGTCCGGCAGAGACATATCGCATTTGCCGCAATAGGCCTGTTCGATTTTCCGCTTGGTTATGGAGCCGGCTTCATTGAGGCGAGTAAATATCAATTCCGCAAAATGACGATTCTCCTGGCTGTGTGTTGAGTGGTAATTATCAAACCGCACCAAAAAATCATCAAAGTCTTTCTGATGCTCAGCGTGCATACGCTCGATAAGTTCCTCAGGAGTTGTGCCCTGATTGCGCGCGCTTATCATAATCGGTGTGCCGTGAGCGTCATCGGCGCAAAAATAAAGACATTCGTTGCCGCAAAGCTTCTGAAAACGAACCCATATATCCGTCTGAAGATATTCAACAAGATGCCCGATATGAAGCGGGCCGTTTGCGTATGGAAGAGCCGAGGTCACCAGTATTTTGCGAGTCATAGTATTCCTTTACTATCTGCCGCTGTTTGCTTTATTACCGTTTTTATTCTTTGCCTTGCCGGCCTTTCTATCACCGTTGTTATTGCGGGTGTTGTTTTTGTTTGCATTGTTTGCAGCCCCGTTGGAATTGCCGTTAGCTTTGGCATTGTTGCCGTTGTTGTCACCGTTTTTGGGCTTTTGCCGGCAATTTCTCTTGTTCGGCAATATCTCTATCTCATCAACCGAAACAGCCACCCGCTTGCCGTCACCGTGATCAACTACCACAAGCTGCGTAATTATCTGGCTGTCCACGACCCTGCCCTCGCCGTACTCGGTGCGGACGCAGGTCCTTTTGTTTGGCAAGTTCTTTTTAAGCTCTGTATAGGTCTGGTCTTCATACCGCAGACAGCACTTCAACCTGCCGCAATAACCGGATATCTTCCCGGGATCCAGCGTAGCCTTTTGAACTTTAGCCATACGCATACTGACCGGCTTTAGGGCTTGAAGAAACCTCTGGCAACAGCACTGCTGGCCGCATGTTTCATAATCGCCGAGAATCTGCGCCTCATCTCTGGCGCCTATCTGGCGCATCTCGATGCGAGTCTGATATTCACTTGCCAGTTTCCGCACGAGCGTTCGAAAATCCACCCTGCCGTCGGCCATAAAATAGTAAACAATCCGCTCACCGCCGAAAATATGTTCGGCATCAACAATTTTCATTTCCAGGCCAAGCTCTCGAACATAATCCTCACAGACTTTTATCTCTTCTCTGGATATCTGTTCAAGATGCCGCTGCTCATTGGCGTCTTCCTTATTTCCGAAACGGACGAATTCGCCCAATTTTTCAAAATTCTGATTCTCGTCATTTTCATAATACTCGGCCATCTGAGATGCGCTGAGGCGAAAATTACCGTCTTTATATGACGCCAGACCGCCGACCAGATGTCCAAGCTCAAGGCCGCGACCGGTTTTGACAACAACCGATGTTGGCTGTTTCGGCAAACGATTTTCGTGATGCTCAAACAAACCAAGCATATTCATCTTGCTGTAACGCACGAGCATATATTTTTTGTTTTTATTCGTTTTTTTTCTTTTTTCAGTAGCCTGCATAATATCTGTAACGCTTTCCGCGAATTTGTCTGTAAATCAGGAACCCTGTATTATACCAAAATCCGCAAGATTTAACAATAATCGCTCAAAAATCAACTTCTGATTTGCCGAAGCGTCAACCCACTGCGCAGCCTGTCCGCAAAGCTGGGCTTTTTCCGCCGCGATTTCCGGGTCAAAACGCCTGGCTAATGCCTCTACGCAGCTTTTCTGATCAGAGTTTGTCAGATTATCGTGTATGCCAACCCCAAATTTCATAGCGTCAGACAGTGCCAACATCACAATCCGTAACACCGTCTTATCGGCACGGCGGTTTATGTCGGTTTTGCTGGTCTTTTCCTCAAGCTCAGCCCATGCCGCGGCAATCGCCTTGCTATGGCCTATCAGCCGCTCGGCGATACCCAGACTCTGCTCATATTTTCCCGTAGCCAGGTCATCAACGATACGCCTTTTAATCTCGTACAAATCCACCTCATCCTGCAGCCTTGCCCACGCAAAGGCCAGACCGACACTGCCCTGCGATAAATTAGCGAAAAATCGCGATTTTGCACTATCCAGCCCCATCCGCTCAAGCTTTTCAGTGATAATCCCCGCCTTGACAGGACCAAACGAAACCAACTGGCATCTACTCCGCGTGGTTGGCAGCAATAACTCCGCGCTGGTGCATATCAGTATTATAGTGCAGTAGGGCGGCGGCTCCTCAAGCACCTTCAAAAGGGCGTTTTGTGAAGAATTGTTAAGCCTCTCGGCCTCGAGAACCACATAAACCCGCCTCTGCGAAAGCGACGGCCTCTGCGATGCTTTATCAATCAGAAATTCGCGAACTACATCAATCGGCAAATCCACCGGCGTCGTCTTGTTCCTGCCTTTTTCGGTATATTCCGACAATTCCTTATAAATCAGTGCAAAATCCGGGTGAGACTCCGATTTTTCATCCGATTCATACAGCCTGCACGAATCACATTCGCCGCACGGTTCAAAGTAACCGCTGCCCTCATCCCCGGCCGGTTGCTCACACAAAAGCAGCTTTGCAAACACCCGCGCTGTGGTGTCCTTGCCGACCCCGCCCGGCCCGGCGAAAATATACGCACCGGCCACACGGTCAGCAGCGTAAGCACGCTGCAAAACCCCAATAGCCCTGTCCTGACAATAAATTTCGCTAAACAACATTGCTAAAAATCAGCCTCTTCAACGATTTCAATGATTTTCTGGCTCACTGCCGCCATATCCGCTGACGCGTCCAACACCGCCAGGTTTCGCATTTTCGCCAGTTCGAGATAACCCTGCCTGACGGCATTATGATAGACCCTGCCTTTTTGTTCCATTCGGTCAAGCTTACCCGGCATTCGTCCGGCGGCTGTTTCCGTATCAACATCCAGAATAACAGTCAAATCAGGCCAGGGTCTTGGCAGCGAATCCTCCGCTATCTCTATCACTTTTTCAATTCCGAATCCCCCGGCATAGCCCTGATAGGCGCAGGTACTCGATAACCACCTGTCCAGAAGCACCGTTTTGCCGGCGGCAAGGGCAGGGGCTATTTTCTCGTGCCAGAGCTGAACCCTCGCTGCCATATACAGCAGCACCTCTGTCGGCGTGGTCATCGCCGTATGCTCATTGGAAAGCAGAATATCGCGAATCCTCTCGCCTATGACCGTAGTGCCAGGATCGCGAAATGACTTCACCTGTGCGCCTTTGTCGGCAAGAAAATCCCTCAACATACCGCACTGGGTAGTCTTGCCGCAGCCGTCCGGGCCGTCCAGCACTATGAATTTTCCCGCGAACTTATTGCTCATCAGCCGGTTGCTCCTGTGTTTCAAAACTGCCTGTAAATCTTACCGCCGCCACCATTATCGGCAGAATCAGAAATTGTACAACAGCCGAGAAAAATCCGACCCACGCCAGATTACTGTCAACGCCTGTCGCTTCGATACCCAGCCCAACCTTAATACCCTGCAGCGCACCAACAGCCAGATACAGATATATAATGATTTTCGCGTCCCGCAACTGATACTGCCGCGGCATAACCAGCGTCCGAAGCAAAGGCGCATCCTTTACCACCATAACAGCCGGGGCAAGCACAAGATATTTCATCAACACAAGCGCAGCCGCTGCCGAGGCCGCACCTGCGACCCATATAGGAGGCTCAACAACCGAAACATCGGGCAATATCCCGGCCAGAACAACCAGCAGCACCTGTGCCAACAGCACTATCGCAAGCGGAGCGATAATACTGAACCCCAGAGCCCGCCAGAAAAAAGGCTTACCTTTTGCCAGCAACTCTGTCGGCATATTTGTCTGCTCCGGTTCAGAAAAAACCGACCGCAAAAACCCAAAAAACATAGTAAGCCAGACAAGCCCCACAACCATCATAACCAACAGCGGTGCAATACCCGCCTCAGCGGCCTGCTCAGGGTCCGACAAATGGAAAATCTCCGCCATCAGACGCAGCATTACCTGCCCGCCGACAATCAGCACGGCCTCAGGCCAGCGAGCCTTCAATATCGCCAATATCTTCAAAAGTTCCGTCATAAACACCTGTTATTAAGCTAAACCCTCCGCCGGCGCCAATAAAAAAGCGGATTATAACCGCAAGCACCTAAACCTCAAAGCCCAAAACAGACGCGAGGCTCATGCTCGCCGAGCCTCTCTGCAGAACTTAAAGTTGACTTGTATGAAACCAGGCAATAAAGTCTGTAGCCTGAAATATGAACTCTATATTACAACAACTATGAATTGAAATTTGACATTATGTGGTTGATATTCGCCTTATCCAGCGCCTTTGCAGTTTCGCTGAGGAATGTATTTACTCGCAAGCTTGTCTTTGTCACCGACAATGATGTCCTGCTTTTTGCGAGATACTTTATTGTTGTGGTACTTTTGCTGCCGGCGCTATTAATCCGGCCCTGGCCGCAGGTGGAGACTGCGTTTTATTTTGCCGCGCCAGGCGCCGCCTTTGCCGAACTTTTTGCTTATATCGCGATGTTCAAAGCGATTCGTCGGGGTGAGCTTGGCAGCACATTTCCACTGATCGCGTTTACGCCGATCTTTATGATAGCTACGGGTTATTTGATACTGAGCGAATTACCCTCGGCAATGGGATTGATCGGCATCTTTGCTATCGTCATCGGCGCGTATTCTCTGAGAATAGAATCTCTTAACGGCGGCCCCTTGGCTCCTATCCGGGCACTGGCACGGGAAAACGCCGCAAGATATATGCTCACGGCGGCGTTTCTATTCAGCTTTGCCGCGGCGTTTTACAAAAAAGCTGTCATCGCGTCTTCAGCACCGCTGGCGTTGTTTGCGCCGCAGGTGATAGGTGTGGTTTTATTTACATCGTATTTTATATTCACAAAACGCCTGCCTGCCTTGCGATTTCAGATAAGCAAATACCGCGTGGGAATATGCCTGCTCGGTCTGGCGGCTTTTCTTGAAAGCATAGGATTTATAATAGCGATTAATATGGCTCTTGCCCCCTATGTAATCAGCGTAAAGCGAACCAGCATATTGTTTACGATAATTCTGGGATTTGTAGTATTCCGTGAAAAATACATTATCCGTTCATTGCTGGCCGGAGCGATTATGTTGCTGGGGATTTTCCTGATAGCAATCGCCTGAAGTACCCAAACCGCTGCAAAAAGCTAAAGCTCTTGTTCAGGTTCAGACTCTGCGATGCCCTCATTGGCGCCACCATTGAAACCGCTGTCATTAAGCGAGATTTGCCCAAGCTGCCTGATTGCCCATGCCCCGGCAGGAGCCGTCAGCACAATACTGAGAACACCGACCGCCAGGATAATTTCACCGGCGGCAGTGTCCATTTCCGCTGTTCGCATAGCTATAAGCGGCCCTGCCGCGATGGCCGCCTGGACGGTTGCTTTCGGCATATAAGAGACAACCACAAAACACCGTTCGGCAAAACTGAAATCGCTTTTGAGCATACACAAATAGGTCGCCGCTGCCCTTGACGCAAGGCCAATGAATATCACTGCCGCACCTGCCAGACCAGCCTGCCATGCTACAGTCAGATTCACCTGCGCGCCGACCATTGAAAACAGTATTATCTCTGCGAATATCCAAATCTTGCCAAGCCTGACCGAAATTTCGTGCGCGGCCTCCTCACGCTTTTCCAGTATGACAAATCCAATAGCCATAGTCGCCACAAATGCTGCGAAAGGCACATACCCAGCCAGCAAATGCTCAAGGCGAACCAGCAAAACAGATATCGCTATCAGTCCGAGAACCCGTTTGGTTGCCCGCGGATTAAAGCGGTCAAAAAGTTTATAAAGACCGACGCCAACGGCGGCGCCAACCGAAGCCCCTATAACCAGCGAAAGCGGAATACCGGCCACCTGCCAGGCCACTAAAACATCCCTACCGACATATAACCCGACCAAGACCCCGTGAGCCACAATCACATAAACATCATCAATCGAAGCGCCTGCCAGCACCAATGAAGGTATATCCTTATCCGCGCCTTTTCCCCGCTCGATAAAATCTATCATCATCGGCACAACAACCGCCGGAGAAACCGCCGCAACTACCGAGCCCAGTAAAGCAGCCTCAAAATAACTCAAAGGCAAAAATAACGGAGCGATAAGCGTAACAGCCAGCCCCTCGGCAGTTGCCGGGATAAACGAAAGCAGCAGCGCTCTGCCGTAAACACGATGCAGTATCCTCTTGCTTATTTTAAACCCCGCACGCAGAAGAATCACAATAAGCGCAATAAGCCGTAAATCCTCGCCTATCGCAAGAAGTGACGGATCCATCCAGCCCAGAGCGTAAGGGCCAAAAATCACACCGACAAGCAGCATCCCAAGCAAACCCGGAACATTAACTTTACTCAGCAGCCAGCTTGCTATCAGGCTCACAATAATTATTTCAGCTATCCCTGTCGCCATCGATACCTCTGTTATAAAAAATCACTGTGCGAGCTAGCCCTCATCCAGTTGACGCACTATAAGGTCGTAATCTCTGGAACCGACAACCTCTGCTTCGATAAAATTTCCAGCTTGGACAGAACAGTTATTTATCAGGCAAACGCTGTCAATATCCGGGGCCTGTCCGTAATATCGACCAACTGCGGGACTGTCTTGCTGCTGCTCTGCCTGGTGATCCACCAGTACTTTGAGCCGCTGGTTCTTCTTTCGGGTGTTTTTTTCAAAGGCGATTTCCTGCTGCTTCAGCATTATCTGCTCGAGCCTTTCGGCCTTAATATCATCGGGTATCTGGCCCGGCATATCCGCGGCGTCTGTCCCCGCCTCGCCGTAAAAGCGGAAACAGCCCAGCGCATCAAACTTTGCCCATTCGACAAATTCCAGCAATTCTTCGAACTGACTCTGTGTCTCGCCAGGAAAGCCCACAATAACCGTTGTTCGCAAAACGAGTCCCGGTATCTGCTCGCGTAGTTTTTCTATCAACCGGTGCAGTTTCTCACTGGTGTCAGGACGACGCATCCGCTTTAGAATATCAGAATTTATATGTTGAATTGGAATGTCCAGATAAGGCAGCGTTTTTTCGCTGTAATTTATCGTCTCTATTAACCTATCGCTAATCCGTTCGGGATAAATATACAGCAGTCTAATCCAATCTAAACCAGAAATTTTGTCAAGCTCAGCTATTAGCTTGACCAGTCCGTGGCGCATCTTAATGTCCGTTCCGTAATAAGCCGTGTCCTGAGCGATAAGGTTCAGCTCGACGGCGCCGGATTCGACAAGCTGCCTGGCTTCAGCTATTACATTTTCCGGCGGCTTACTGCGAAACCTGCCGCGAATCATCGGTATGGTGCAGAACGAACAGCGATGATCACAGCCCTCGCTTATACGAAGATATGCCCAATGACCCGGCGAAAGCAGCAGACGAGTATCATCTGCAGGACATTTATCGCAGTGCTCAAGGAATATGCCGGTTTCTTTTTCCTGAATAATCTTTTTTATAATATCGGGCAGATTATCACGCTGGCCAAGACCGACAACGGCGTCAATACCCGGAAGCTGCTCAAATAGCTCATCGCCCATTCGTTCCGAGAGACAGCCGGCCACGACAACCTTATCCACAGTTCCCCGGTTTTTGCACTCTAAGCTATGTTTTATTACCTCGAAAGCCTCCGTTTTGGCAGGCTCTATAAACCCGCAGGTATTAATAACGACCACATCGGCCTCATCGGGATCAGCCGTTATAACAAGGTTCGCCTGCGCGATGTCAGCGAGCATCTTCTCACTGTCAACCACAGCCTTGGGACAGCCTAACGCGATAAAGCCGACTCTTATGATGTTTTTGTCAATTTTTTTATCCATCGCGATACTTTATCAGAATGCAGCCAAACAGTCTATTGATAGATTAGTTCTTTTCCTATTCGGAAATTGACAATCCAGCAGCTTTGCGGTAAAATACCTCCCAAGATGGAAGAAGAAAAGCAAATCTATGATGCCGTTGGCCAAAACGCCAATATTGAGCATGAGCTTGCTGATGACGCCATGCCGCTGTGTCCGCAGTGTTTGAAACCTTGCGACCCGCTGAACTACTACTGCCCCAATTGCGGCTCAAATGAGGCCGTAAACCCCCTTTCTACATATATGCCTTTCGTTGAACTAAGATTCAATACTGGTATGGCCGGTAAAGCCTGGAGGCGACTGGCCTATGATAAAGATACCTCACTGCCCAATAAGACACTTTCTTTGATAGCAATAGTAGCGACATATCCTTTGTTGCTTGTGTTAGGTATTCCCCAATGGGTTTTATCTAAGTTTAAAGCTTTTTCCAAAGCAGATATTTCTTTGCAAATAGTACTGTATATAATCGCATTGCTGGTAACATTGGCCTTTTGCTATTTCATCTTGTATTTGTTTAACGGCCAGACAGGCATATCCGTCAGGATTCGCTAAAAGACTCTTGTCGTTTCCTGAAATAGGTCAAATAAAGCCCTTTCGACAATAATATATTGACACTGGCCCCAAAACAGGATAGAATTTCGGAAGTCATAAATATAGGGAATGAATCGTGAATATTGTTGTAAAACAAAACGGCAGTATCATAAAGAAATTTAATTTCAGTAAAGGCCCTATCTATATCGGCAGGCATACCCATAGCCAGATTTTTTTTCCAGATAACAGTGTTTCTCGCCAGCATGCGGTAATTTTTACCACGCAAAAAGGCAAATGGGTGGTCGAAGACCTGGATTCAGCCAACAAGACATACCTCAACGGCACCGCTATTCATAAATCCCATATCAAAAACGGCGACTCTATCAGTATCGCCGACTATTGTCTCGAAGTTGATTTTGAAGAATCTGTGGATATTGAAAAGCCGATCAACCTCGAGGACACCCTGACTACCGGCTATCGCTATACTCAGACAATAGTCCGAAAGATGGAAACCAAGTCCGGACCATCTTTGAAAATGCCGCCGAGTCGTGTTAAAGACTATCTTGAAGCTAGTGAAAATCTGTGCAAGGCTAACACGCATGAAGAGTTGCTTATGGCGATGACAACTGTCGCCCTGCGTCAGCTTTCGGCTAACAGGGTCTGGGGTGCAATCCGTCAAAGCCCGGAAGGAAGCATGACACTCCACACCGGCAAAAACCTTGACGGAACAAAAGTCGAATTGGAAGATATACCTCTACAGAACCATATAAACCAAGCTGTTGAAAAAAACCGTTTCCTGCTGCTACCTCGAGTCGATCCGGAAATTGAAAAAAAATTCAGAATATGCTCGGCAATGATTGCTCCACTGGCGGGCCCGGGAGGAAGCTACGGAGTTATATACATGGATAATATGCTCGGCAGAGAACACTATACAACATCAGACCTCGACTATCTGATATTTCTGGCCATCCACGCCGGCTCGACAATAGCCTGCGGTTAAAACCAAACCGTTAAGCGACAGCCAAAATAAATCATACCCCCAGATGCCGCCTCAATACACGCAGATTTACCACATCCTCACGATTATACTCAAGCAATGTCTGTAGTGCTTTTATATCTCCATTGCGAACATAGTCCCGCCAAAGTTTTACAGCCATATAGCCGTTAATGTCCGCCAGCTCCCGCTGGATACCAATCTGTCGCTCGACTCTTTTTAGACCGCCTTTGAGATTCTTTTTCCAGCAATGGTACATCAAGTCTATGTGTTTGTGGGTCTTTCGGATATCCACGCCAAGATGGGCATTAATAAAAGGCAAATCGAAGCGGGAGCCGTTGTATGTATATACTTTTTGCACCCCATCCAATGCCTCAACCAGTGCCGAGCTGTTTATCTGGTTTCCTGTAATTTGTATCACATCGAGCTTATCCGCCTGCTCGACGGCTATTCCTATTACTGTCAGCTCACAGTACCGTCTGCTAAGGCCGGTGGTTTCTATGTCGAGATAAGCTGTAACTTCCATTTTCTCACAATACTCAATCAAAAACATTACTGTAATCAGAACTGCTACGGTTTTTAAGCTAAATCCGTGCGTTCAACCTGTGTGATTTATTGACAAAACACTATTGTTATGCAATTATCCTTGGAAAGCTGGCTCATCCAAATAAAAAATTTAAGGTCTGCCTGGCCAAAGGAAATATAGAACTTTGATAACTGCCGAAACAGTGTTTTTATATGATTTTTTGACAAATGAAGGAGTTTTTTCGCTACCTGTCTTATTTGTCATATTAGTGATCAGCCTTGCCGTAATGATGGCCGGGGCCCACTGGCTCGTCGAAGGTGCCGCCAGCCTCGCATACCGCGCCGGCGTTTCCAAAATAATTGTCGGAGCAACTGTCGTATCATTAGGCAGCACAGCTCCCGAGGCTGCCGTTTCCGTACTGGCGGCTGTCAGAGGCCAGGGGGGGCTGGCTCTTGGAAACGCCTTGGGGTCAGTTATAATTGATACTGGGCTTATTTTTGGAATTTGTGCGTTGGTGACGCGCATACCTGCTGACAAGTACATATTAAACAGGCAAGGGTGGGTTCAACTAGCCGCAGGCGTCTTGCTTGCCGCCATTGCGATGTTCACTTTCCTGTCCCAGGGAATTTCCACTATAGGCAGGCCGGTGGGCGTATTTTTGCTGGTGTTGCTCGTCCTTTATATATGCGCATCTATACACTGGTCAAAACAAAGCCCGGAAATTTACGAAGAAAAAGCACAGGCAGTCCCGTTACTTTCAAAAACTTATATGTGCGTAATTTGTATCATCGCCGGCTTGGCTTTGGTAATAGTCGGCGCACAGTTCCTAATCGGCTCAGCGACGCAAATCAGTGTAGTGTTTGAAGTTCCCCAGTCGGTCATTTCGGCGACAATCATCGCACTGGGAACTTCACTGCCAGAACTTTCCATCGGCATCACCAGCATTCGAAAAGGCCATCCGGAGATTATGCTCGGAAACATAATCGGAGCCGACATACTGAACATACTTTTTGTAGTGGGCGCCTCTGCCGCTACCACACCTCTTGCTGTGCCGTGGGAGGTTGCGTGGATTCACTTTCCGGCGATGCTGCTTATTCTGATAATTTTCCGAGTATGTATTTTTACTGCCAAGGAGTCATTCAGTCGATGGTGCGGCCTGCCTCTGCTGGCGGTTTATATAGCGTTTAACATAATCGCATACACCGTACGAAGCCCGGCAGGATAATTTTTTACGCCAATAGCCTTTACCAGCGGCTCAAGTCCGCATTGAGCATCCATTTACATAATGATAGAATCAGCTTTGCCGAAGTTGAAAAGCCTCAAGCTGAATACAAAATAAGGAACTCTAAATGTCCGTTACAACACGAACCGGTGATAAGGGTCGAACTTCATTAATGTCGGGACTGCGAGTGGATAAAGACGATCCGCGCATCGAAATACTCGGCTGGATTGACCATTGCTCAGCGCAGCTCGGATTAGCTAAATGCCATATAGCTGACCCTGAGCTAAAGCAAATAATAGAATCCTGCCAGAAAGACCTCGCTGTAATCTCCGCCGAGGTATGTGCGTTCCCGGATTCTGTGAGCCGCCTTAAAGAACACATTGACAACAGCCGCATTGAAAAACTCGACAGGCTGACAGCGCGGTTCGATAAAAACGATAAATGTTTCTGTCTGCCCGGCCAAAATCCAGAGTCCGCCAACCTCCACCTTGCCCGTGTCGTAACCAGAACTCTCGATCGCCGGCTGGTAACTTTCAAAAAACAAAACCCATCACTAAACGAACAATTGTTAGTTTACATCAACCGCCTTTCAGACCTGCTCTTCGTCCTTGCCCGAAAATACGAATAAAAACTCAATGTTAATTCCGTAGGAACAAGACAATGCCAGCTTTTCATATTTTGACCATCGCCTTTATTACGCCGTCGCGATAGTTGGCTACTATATCGAAAGCCTCGGCAATCTGGCTGATATCGAAGTGATGTGTTATCATAAAATCAGCGTCCAACTGTCCGTCGGCCACCATTTCCACAGCCTGATCAGTACATTCGTTTTGCCGCCGCACATTTATCATAGTCAATTCTTTCCGTCGGATCCTGTCAATTACAAAACTTACCCGGTCCTGCTCCGGTATCCCTATCATCATAAGCTTTCCGCCGGGCTTTAGAATCTCAACCGCCTCATCGAGCGTTTCCTGCCGGCCTGCGCATTCAAAAACAACATCCACCCCCGCCGAACATTTAGCCAGAATGCTCTTTGCAATGTCTTTGCTTTTGGGATTGAACACATAGTCGGCCCCGGCCTTTGCTGCCGCTTCTATTCGCTCGGCAATCAATTCCGTAGCGAAGCATTTACCACCGCTTGCGGCAACTCCAAACAGGATACACCCCAGCCCTATCGGCCCGGCGCCAAGCACAGCCATATCCGAATGCTTGTCAAGCTGCGCCTGATTTACCGCATAAAGAGATATAGCCAACGGCTCGGTAAGCACTGCCTGGTCAAGACTGATAGCCCCTGCCGGAAAGCAGCTTTGCTCTGGCATCACAAGATATTCACACAAAGCGCCCGGCATCTGACCCGGACAACCAAGAAATTTCAGCTTCCGGCAGGTATTGCCCCGTCCGGCCCGGCACTGATCGCACTGATTGCAGGATACTGCCGGGTCAACCGCCACACGATCACCGACTTTGACCATTTTAACACCGCTGCCGACCTGCTCGACCTGCCCGGCACACTCATGCCCTACGACAAAAGGAAACTCCACAACCTGTGAGCCAATCTTGCCGGTGCGGTAATAATGCATATCAGAACCGCAAAGTCCGACCCGCTGGACTCGAATCAGCACATCTTTATCACCTTGAATTGCAGGCGCAGGCATATCTGCGATCTCAATCTTTTCAATACCGGTTAGCACCGCGGCTTTCATCAACTCTTTCCTATAAAAAAACGCTTATCAGAACTGAAATTCCTTCCTGTTGCAGCAGGTTCAACCTTTCTGCCTGTGACTTAGCAGGACAAGCTCCTTTAGTGCCTGGGGATTTTTCGCCGCCAGCCATTGCTCCTCAAAGCCAGGATTCTGCATTATCTGGGCAATAGAAGCAAGGGCGCGTAAGTGAAAGTTTCTTTCATCTCGAGTCCCTGCCATTACAAAGGCAATTTTCACTGCCGGGCCATTATCGGAAAATTTTATACCCTCTTGGCATCTTGCCAGCAGGATGTCCACGCTTTTGCTTCCGTCAATAATAATGTGAGGTATCGCAAGGCTGGGGCCAAGAACAGTACTGGTTTCTTTTTCTCGCTCAATAAGGCTGTTATAAAGGTTTTCCGGCTTTTTCTTGAGTCTTTCTCCGAGATGCTGTGACGCTATTTTGAAAAACTCCTCAAAATCAATCTTATGGTCTATATCAAGTACTACGGCATCTTTTATAATTTCATCGAAACGGTCATAAGCAAGAGCCTCTGCCTGCACAGTCCCAATTGCCGCCTCTGCTGCAACTTGCTCGGTAGTGAATTCTCGCGTTGTTGCTTTTTCAATTTCTGTTATTATCCGGCCCTCACGGAAAATTGTAACTTTCCCGGTCGATTTGCTCACAGCGATGGCAACAGCGTCTGTCGAGGCGGTTATAGTCGCCGCTGCGTAATGACGAGAGCCAAGGCCCCGCGGCAATTCAATGTCTTTGGATGTGGTGGTCTTGAGGTAAGCCCCTGCGCTTAATATGAGGCCGTCACCGCTGATGATAAAAGCACCGTCAATTGTCGCAAGTTCCTTAACGGTTTCGGCAAGCTGCTCATCAAGTATATTTCGCTGATCCTTGGGATAGCCCTGAAAAGGATTCAGGATTAGCTGACGCGTAAGCGGAAGTATCTGCTCCGGGTTTCCGATAACAAACAGTGCCCCCAGAGGAGTGCCCTCGCGTCCTTCGGAGCCAAGCTGAGTAGCAAGGTCTATGCTTCTTTCGATAACCTCGGCCTTTACGGACGAAGCGCCGTTGCGCTGTGATTTCGATAGAATTTCATGCTCTTTGGTAACCTGTGCTGCTATAATAGTATCCAGTTCACCGCTGGCGGCCATACCGGAAAGAAAAATCACGATATCTCCGGCTTTGACTATCTTACGGCCTATCGCAAGCAGCATCGCGACTTTCACCTGACCGAGCCTGCTAAGCTGAATATCGGGCACTTTAAGCACTTCAGCAGAATCCGCCACGGCAAGCTCGCGAATATCTTCATTATTATCAGTCCTGGTTACATAGATTATTCTTGGCTGTAACTGTTCTGAGAGGTGAAGCTGCCGGTTTTTGAGAGTGTCAACATAGACGAATATTGCCTTAGCTGAGCAAGATTCGGCAATTTGCCCGACATGCTTAAGCAGCGAATGAGTTATAAGCTGCGAAGAATTTCGAAAAGCGTCTTTGTTTTTGTCCTGCATATTTTACAATCACTGCGAGTTTATAAACGGATATATTCAATCGAACCAGCAATTTTGGTGATTCAGATAATATATAGTATTCATCGGTTCTGCAACAAGCTTGCTTTTAATACTTTTGCATTTAGTGCGGCAAAATTTACGCGGATTCGTTGATATGCTGAAAGAATTCGCCAGATTGCGGCTTTGATTAGCTTTTTCTACGGCAAAAATGTTAATCCGAACTGTCTGTTCTAAAAGGTGAAGCCGGCAGAGCCGCTCCGTTAAAAAAGTTGCCTTCTGCTATATTTCGCCAGCAATACCGAACGGCGACAGGCTCAGCTACTTCATCGCTTGAGACTACCACACTCCTGCCCTCAGTAGTCGCGGTGGCCGGATAAAATACCATGTCGTCTCCGGCGATTGTGAACTCACGAAGCTTGCCATCTTTAGAGATCAGTCCGCCTTCATCGTAATAAAAAAATAGACGTGATTTAGCTCCCTCAACCACCATATCTCTGTAAACAGGGCCAGAATAAGGCACATTATGCCCATAATTTCTGGCCAATGCCCAAAGCGACAATCTCTTTCCCACATCCACTTTATTGGCAGGGTGAATGTCATTAATATCTCCGATATCCGTCGTAACAACCATGCCGGTATTAGATACGGTCTTCATTGTATATAGCTGGGCTTCCTGTATCTCTGGACAGCCGACTCCGTCAGGAGACTCATAGTTATAAGGCGCTAACTGGACAAAATAAAACGGGAAATCACCCTGTTGCCAGGCTTGACGCCAGCTTTCTATCATGGCAGGGAACAGCTCGGCATACTCTTCGGCCCTGCCGAGATTTGATTCGCCCTGATACCATATTGACCCTTTTATTCTGTAAAGTAAAAACGGGTGTATCATACCATTATAAAGAGAACCCGGGGCCCAGTGCTCCCTATTGTCAGATCTGTCCATGATAGGCGCAAGAGAACTATTTGTTTTGATAACATCCGTCGGTGTCCATGCCTCGGCTGGCGAACCGCTCCAAGCAGTATGTATAAGCCCTATCGGAATGTCGAGTTTGTCGTAAAGCTCTCTGCCAAAATAATAAGCTACTGCGCTAAAGTCTCTGATATTATCACCGCTGGAGATTTTCCACTGACCTTCACAATCATCAACCGGCTCTTCCGAAGCATTACGAGCAACCTTAAATAAACGAATATTCGGCAAGTCGGCTGAAGCGATAGCTTCTTCGGCTCCGGGGAATTGCATGATAGACCAGTCCATATTCGACTGCCCGGAACATATCCAGACTTCACCTATAAGAACATTTTGAACTGTTATAGCTTCTCGTCCATCACTTATTACAAGGCTTTGCTGTAACTTTGTCGCTTCCGGAGTTTCGATGGTTGTAGTCCATTTGCCGTTTTCATCAGCCTTGGTGTCGGTCAGCGTTTCGGACCAGCTTGGTTTAATCGTAACTTTGCTGCCTGGCGAACTCCAGCCCCAGACGGCAACCTCGCTTTCCTGCTGCAAGACCATATTGTCTGAAATCACAGAAGGCAGCCGTAGATTTGCAGATACCGAAACCGAAAGAAATAATACAACTGATATGAAAAACAGCTTTTTTGCGTTCATATCTATAATCCTTATAGTTTAGTCTTTAGAAAAAACCAGGGCAGGCCACTGCCCTGCATAAGACACAAGTTTACTTGTTAAGGATAGAGCCGTCAATATCTCCTCGCTTGTGCATTGACCTCGATTTATTTTGGCAAATTTACGAAGATTCGTTAATATGCTGAAAGAATTCGCAAGGCTGTTGCGATAGTTATGATTGCCGATTATAAGGAATTTTAGAAGATGCAGGTTAATAGTGAGATTTACGCTTGGGTGCTGTTGCCGATACTGATATTTCTGGCGCGCGTTATGGATGTTAGCATGGGAACAGTCCGCGTCATAATGATATCAAGAGGCCATAAACTATGGGCGCCAATAATCGGCTTTTTTGAAATTCTTATCTGGCTGTTAGCTATCGGGCAGATAATGCAGAATCTTAATAATCCTATGACCTACCTTGCCTTTGCAGGCGGATTCGCTACGGGCAATTTCATCGGGTTGAAAATAGCCGAAAAACTCTCGTTAGGCGTTGTGATGATACGAGTTGTTACAGATAAACCTGCCGAAGGTCTGCTTGAAAGTCTCCGGGCAGCCGAATATGGAGTTACAAGCGTCGATGCCCAGGGCGCCAGAGGCCCAGTTAAAGTGCTGTTTACGATACTTCCTCGCAAGCTCGCTAACAAGGCAATAGACCTTGTCAAGAAATTCGATAGACAGGCATTCTACACGGTTGAAGAGGTAGGCTTTGTTGCCGAAGGGGCACGGATGGTCAAAAAAGACTTCATGCAGTCTTTTTTCGATTTCCTTAAGCCGGAACGAAAAGGCAAATAACTGCCCAAGCCGGCATCAGGCTGTGCATACTGAGAAAAGATAAGGCACTTATATTTCCCATCTTGCCGTTTTTATCAAAAGTTCTGAGCTGTCATAAAATTCTTACCACCAAAGCCGCCAAGCGTTAGAAAAAGTGTGTAATTTACCACAATTATACAAGACAACGCCGAATTTCTGTGTATAATAATGCATCGGGATTACTATGATTATTTTGTTAAGCAGGGTGTGAAGAGATGCCGTTTGTCACTTTATATTTTGAGCTTCATCAGCCGCTCCGACTTAACCCGGACGTCAATAAATTTTTCTGGGAAGAGAAAAACGCCGAGCTGTTTATAAACCTTGCCGATACCAGCTACCTGCCGGCTTTGCAGATGTTTTGTGAAATCATCCGTCAGAACCCCACTTTCAAAATATGCCTGTCCCTTTCCGGAACATTTATCAGGCAGGCGGAAATGTACGGCCCAGACGTTATATCCCTGCTCCATCAGCTTCTCGACGCCGGCAGAGAACACAATCAGGTCGAACTCGTCGAGCAGACATTCCACCATTCATACGCATCGCTTTTCGACGATGTGGAAAAAAAGGAATTCCGCGAGCAGGTAATTATTTTAAGACAGAAACTTCGATCGCTTTTTGGTATAGAACCGGTCTCTTTTCACGATACCGACCTGCTTTACACAAATGATCTGGCAGAGCTTGTCGCCGATATGGGATATAAAGCGATGCTTTGCAGTTCGCCTGATTTGACACCTGCCTGCCCGGCAGTGCCGGCGGTTGTATCGCCGGAGAAAACAAATCCCGACCAGCCGTCACTGATAGCTCTGCCGATCCACAAGCAACTAAGCAGCGCACTGGCTTCGGGATTCAGTAAACAGAAAATTACCGCCAGAAAATACGCCAATGAAATCGCTTGTATAAAAACTGAAGCGATTTTGCTGGGGCTCGATCTGCTGCATATAGGCCACCGTTTCCAGCCATCTACCGGAATCTTTCACTTCTGGCGAAGGCTTCCCGAAGCTCTGATGGAACATCCTCGTATTCAAATGGCCAACCCCGCCGAGTTAGCCGAGAAATTCAGCAATCGGGATACACTGCCTGTTATAGATATACCATCGCACGGGTTTGAAAGCCCTGCTGAGGCAAGATCGCTAACTGCCGGCAGAATTGTTAACCAGACCCAGCTTACCCTTTTAAAAGATATCCAGTCAATGGAAGCGGATGTAAAAACAGCAGGCGGAGAACTGCTGGAAAAGTGGCGATTTTTAACCACATCAGATCACATTTGCTACCTGCACGAAGACAGACTATCTACTACGACCACCCATCACTATGCAAATCCCTACGGCTCGACAGCAGCCGCAGCCTATCTGCTGACAAGAAATATTGACAAAATGCGAGCCGCCGTTGCAAGCTTCAACATTCGCAAAAAAAGCCAAAAAACTCCCGTCATAATCGTAACACCGGAGACATATCGCCTGCCCACAGAGGGTATGGGATTCTTCGGCAAATATGTATCCGGCAAAAGCGGAGGACTTGGAGAGGTGGTATCCTGCCTATGCAAAGGGCTGGTAGAAAGGGAAATACCCGTACATTTTGTAACTCTCAACCTTCGCAGACGCTTCCGCGAAGAGGCGCGTCTTTCAGAGGAAGAATGGATCAACACTCGGCACAGCATTAACCCCGAAAATATACATTTGGTTACATCCGCGATTTTTGAGGAATACTCCAGTGCATATGACGGCGATCCCATAATAACCGCCGCCGAGTTCCAGAGACAAATTATAAATGTGCATTTGCGCGAGATAAGGTGCAGATACGACGGCAGGGCCGTCCTGCATACACACGACTGGATGGCAGGGGGTACGCTCTCTGCATACGCCAGAATTCGCGGCGTGCCTACACTGCACACAGTCCATAATACCCATACCGCATACATACCTCTTGATAAGCTGCAGGGTATAAATCTTGCCAAGCTATGGCCTGACCTTTCTCTGGCTTGGGACAACGGCCTAAGATGTGTCGATGCCCAGGCAACCGCGATAAAAGCCTCCGACAGAATCAGCTATGTAGGAAGGAGATTTCTACAGGAAATCGTTGACGGTTATTTCGCCGACAGATGGATTATCGCGCCTGGAGTTCGTGATGAAACCAAAAATAAATACCGGCAAAACAAAGCCTCGGTCGTATTCAACGGAATCTCCCCGGAAGTGTTCCCGCAGAATCAGGCGGAAAACCCGGATATTTTTATGCCCGGGCTTGCCCGAAAATTCGGCCCCGATGATAATGTCATACAGGCCAAAAAGGACAACCTCGTAAAGTTCCAGAAAAAAACAGGCCTTAACATAAACCCTGAAGCGATAATGCTTTACTGGCCTTCGAGGCTCGATCCGACCCAGAAGGGCGTAGAATTGCTTGAAGCCATAGCTGCCAACTTCATAAAAGCCCACCCGGATGTACAAATAGCCGTTGTCGGCAACCCTGTTGGAAATGGAAGATACCACGCAGATGTAATGGGAGCGATAGCCTGCTCATCCGACGGCAGAATCGCATATCAGCCCTTCAATGATGATCTGAGCGTACTGGGATACGCCGCCGCTTCCGATGTATTCGGAGCCTCACTTTACGAACCGTTCGGCCAAATCGATGTCGTCGGAAATCTTTACGGCGCAACCGCCACCAACCGCGATACAGGCGGATATACAGACAAAATCATACCCCTTTCGCTGAAAGCATGGGGCTCGCCGCAGGATCATGGAAACGGTGTTTTGTTTAAAACTTATGACGCCCCAGGGCTGTGGTGGGCGCTTTCAAGAACTGTCGAAAACCATCGATGGTTCCGAAAAAACCAGGACGAATGGGAAAAACAGGCCAAAAGAATTATGACCGAAGCGGCCAGGAAATGGAGTCTCGAAAATATGATTGCTGCTTATATCACAATCTATGAACAGCTAAATAACAACCTACCGCTGATTTGAACTCTGGCGAGCAAAAGGGAATTGCTGAATGGCTGTGATCATATCTTGTATTATACAACAGAATGCTTGTATTTTTCGTCTCAAGGTAAGCGTAAAGCTATTCAGATTCGGATATAGCCTTTATTGCTGCCTGGGTATTGCCCTTAATCAAGATAGTAAATTTTACATTTTCAAAAGACTTGCCTGTTAACTTTCCAGTACCAAGAATAGTCTTGCCGTCATCATCAAAATAGAGGCCTTCACCCAATTCAAAATCATCACCGTAAATTCTGAAATTACTATTTGGCGTGGCGATTATCTCGCTAACACTACCGCCGGTGATCTGCACGCGACTGCTGAGTTGGGCGTTGACCACCCCCACCTTACCACCGGATATGTTTATATCGGTGTTGCCATAGGCATCAATATACTCTACTGCACCTCCGGAGATATCTACCACACTATTATCGTGGGAACTAATCCAGTCCGCTTTACCTCCGGAAATTTCCAGATAGCTTTTTCCTCGGGAGTAAGCTACAAGTACTTTGCCGCCGGAGATGTTTATTATACTGTCATCCTCAGCATCAACTCTGGCCTCGCCACCGTCGATATTCACAGTACTGCTATCACTAGTTCCAACTCGGGCTTTACCTCCAGAAATGTTAACAGAACTACTATCAAAAGGATACAGGAAAAATTCTACATTCGATATAGTTCCATCGGCAGCATGAACGCCATACGAGGTTAAATCCAAAAGTGAGAAATCATCAGTAATCCTAAGCTGTTCACTTCCTCTTAAATCTATGCCTGCTCTAAATGTCCCCACATTACCGCCCGATATATTTACACGATCGGGGCGGCTGTCAAATCGCAAATTATAAGCGTGTAACCGGTCTATATTGCCTCCGGAGATTCCCAAAAAATTGCTGTTATAGGTATGGATATGATGTATTGTCCCATTTGAGATTTTAACATTACTGTTATCGTATGCGCGAATATTACGCACTGTGCCCCCATCGATATCCACACTACTGCTGTCATTAGCGTAGAGTCCGTTGTTATGAGGTATAAAAGCAAAACGATGTCGACGATGACGACCTATTTCTCCGCAGGACATAATCACGCTGCTGTTGTCATAGGCGCTAAGAGAACTAAACTCAAATTTATTGACCATCCCATCAGCAACTTGAACGCCGTAGCAAGTTAAATCTGAAAGTGATAAGTCGTCAGTAATTCTTAACTGTTCACTGCCGTTTAAATCTATACCTGCCCCAAATACACCGATATTACCACCTGATATATTCACACGCTCTGGACCGTTATGCAGCAAATTTTGGGCAATGAGCAATTCTATCTTACCGCCGGAGACATCCACCTTGCCGCTATCATAAGAATATAGCGACCACACTTTGCCGCCGGCAACATCCACGGTGCTTTTATCGTAGGAACGGAGCGTGGTTGATATACGGCCGCAAACAATGTTAACTTTAGAATTGTCATGAGCACATACCCCAAAACCCGAAGGCAAACCTGATACTTTGCCGCCCATAATGTTTAAGGTGCTTTTGTTATAGATACGAGCATTAAGAAGGCTTCCCCCTTCAAGTATGTTTGCTTTACTGAAGTCGTGAAGTTCACCGGACCCCCCTTTAATCTCTTTGTAATCGTGATCTTTTAGAACAAATGCCTCAACGCGAATTATACCAACCAATATAAATGCTGCGACTATCAGCCAAATTTTAATATTTATCTTTTTCATTTTCTGTGTCCTTGTCTGATATGTTACGCTTTTTATTAAAGCACAGGCCATTCCTCAGTTTTTTTGCCAGTCTATGTGAGAATTCTTCCCATTTTAGCCTCAATATCCCTATGGTATGTTAATAATAGAAGCTTTATTTCAAAAAACAAGAAAATTCATGCGTTTGCTTTTGAGCTGTCTTGTAGGATAACTCTCCGTCTTATATATTTTAAAAATTTAAAAAAATGCTTGACTTTAATTTCCTGATTTGGTTAAATATCAGCACTATGAGGCAAATAACCGATTACAACCTGAATAACTGGTGGTGGCCTGCGGAAAAATAGTCCGACAGGTAGCGGGAATTTGCTGAAGTAATATTACATTGAAACTTGATTTTGAAGCAGCTTGTCGGAAAACCGGCAGGCTGCTTTTTTTTATGGCCGTATTTTTTGTTGGATGATATTTAACCGAATTAGTAAGGTATCCTAAAATGGAAGATTATAGAAAAATAATCGAAGATTCGCCGCCCGGCAAAATTGTGCCGATTATTAAACGGGTCGATATCGACGACCCGATGGATTATTTCGCAAAGCTCAGCGATTACGGCAGAGCAAAGCACAGTTGCCTGTTTGAATCGCGCGAATATCTGGCGGGATCCGGAGCATTGAGCTTTGGAACAGCCAGACCTTCCCTGTATCTAACAGGTGCAGGTAGAAGCTTCACCATCGCGGCCCTGAACCAAACGGGCAAACGCATGCTGGGTTTTCTGGCCTCGGACAAAAAACGCTTTGAGTTCTGCGAAAATCTTGATGTTACTGATGATAAAATAGACGGGCTGATAAAAAAACACGAAGGCGTTGTCGATGAATACACACGCCTGCAAACAGTAAATCAGACAAATGTCATACGAGCCGTGGCGACGGCCTTTACTTTGGCCAGCAAACCGTTCAGAGTAACCTGCGGGCTGCTGGGAGCGATAAGCTACGACTTCATTGACCAGTTCGAGACCCTGCCCCAAAACCAGGATGACATGCTCGGCAATCCCGATTATGAACTGTACTTCGCCGACAACATTTTCCTTATGGACCACGAAGCCGCCAAGGCCTACATCGTCGTAAATGTGATAATCACCGACGACGACAGACAACAAATCATTAACGAAGCCCAGGAGCGATTCGATTATTACCTCAACATCGCCCGCTTTGATACGCCCGCTCCAAAACCCTGTCAAGCCAAACTGGCAAAAACTTCAACCGACACCGAACAAGGCGAATACGAAAAAATGGTGCAGGCCGCCAAACAGCACATTCTCGACGGCGACATCCTACAGGCCGTCCTGAGCAGAACAATAATAGAGCCCTGCCCGGACGAGCCGCTCGATGTTTATAAACGCCTTAGGCAACTTAATCCATCGCCATATATGTTCTATCTGAACACAGAAAATACTATACTCATCGGAAGCAGCCCCGAGCTAAGCCTCAGGGTAAGCGGCGGACAGGCAAGAAATGTCGAAATAAGACCAATTGCAGGAACAAAACCTCGAGGCAGATTCGACGGCCAGCTCGACCTTGACACTGATATGAGATACGAAGCCGAGTTGAAAATGGACAGAAAAGAACTTGCAGAACACATAATGCTTGTGGACCTGGCCAGAAACGACATCGCGCGAGTCGCCGAGCCCGGCACGAGAGTGGTTACAGAATTGCTCACCGTCGAAAAATATGAATCTGTCCAGCATATGGTTTCCAATGTAAAAGGAAAGCTGCGAAAAGATCTCGACGCCTTAAGCGCCTATCTTGCCACGATGAATATGGGTACGCTTACAGGAGCGCCGAAAATAGAAGCGATGAAATTGCTGCGCCAACTGGAAAAAACAAAACGAGGCTATTACGGCGGTTCGGTAATGTACCTGACAGTTGACGGCCAGTTCGATAGCTGCATTACTATTCGCAGCTTACAGGTCAAAGACAATATGGCATATATTCGAGCAGGAGCCGGCATTGTCCACGACAGCGTTCCACAAACAGAGTTTGAGGAAACAGACCACAAAGCCCGCTCCTGCCTCAGGGCGGTAAGGGGAATATAAAAATGTATGCCAAACGCCAAAGCTTTGAAAGGCCGATACAATGACCCAACGCAAAGTTTTATTTATAGATAATTTTGATTCGTTTACCTATAACCTCGTGGACGATTTCTGCAAGCGCGACTGTAACGCAAAAGTCTATCGAGCCGATACCGCCATCGCAGACCTTGCTAAAATCGCCGACCAATTCGAACCTGACCTGCTTATAATTTCACCCGGGCCCGGCAACCCCGACACAGCAGGTGTCTCTCTGGAGGCGGTAGATTATTTCAAAGATAAATTGCCGATATTCGGTGTATGCCTGGGCCTTCAGGTAATTGTACAGTATTTTGGCGGGAAAATCGACCATGCGCCCGAATGCATGCACGGCAAAGGCTCGCGAATATCGCACAACGATCAAGGGATTTTCCAAGACACAGAAAACCCGCTTCAGGTCGGCAGATACCACAGCCTCTGCGCAGCCAAGCTGCCGGAGTCTCTCGAGCAGACCGCGTCATTTGAAAATGTGGTAATGGGCGTGCAACATCTCCAATTGCCTATTTATGCCGTCCAGTTCCATCCCGAAAGCATACTCACGCCGGCAGGCGGAAAGATAATAGAAAACATGCTGAAAATCGCTACGGGGGTAACGCAAAGTTGAGGGCAGAAAAATGACTTCCATAAGTGAACAAATAAAACATTTACTCAGCGGCAACAGCCTGGATGTGGATCAGGCCGAGCAATTATGCGATACTATTTTTACCGGCGAAGTGCCGGATGTGCAAATAGCGGCGATGCTGACAGCGATAGAAGCAAAAACCGTAAGCGCATCCGAAGTGGCGGGTTTTGCCGCCTCACTGCGTAAGCATGCAGTCCCCGTCAAAACCAATTGTAAATGGCTCGTCGATACTTGTGGAACAGGCGGCGGAAGCGTAAAAATGCTGAACATCTCGACCGCATCAGCTATAATCGCTGCCGGTGCTGGAGTAAAAATCGCCAAACACGGCAACCGTGGAATCACCAGCGGTTGCGGCTCGGCCGATGTACTTGAGGCGCTCGGTGTAAACATCTCGCCAGGACCCGAACTGGTTCGAAAATCAATAGAGCAGGCCGGAATAGGATTTATGTTTGCGCCGAATTTCCACCCCGCGATGAAATTCGTTCAGCCGATACGGAAAGCTCTGGGCTTCCGCACCATCTTCAACATACTCGGCCCGCTGGCAAACCCGGCCAGAGCAAACGCTCAGGTGCTCGGTGTTGCCCAGCCGCATCTTATGGAATTGGTGGTCGAATCGTTACGCCTTATGGGCAGTGACTATGCGATGGTAGTACATAGTGAGGGAATGGACGAGATAAGTACTGCTGATATCACAAAAGTCGCTCAGCTAAAAGAGGATCAGATAAACTATTTTGAAATAGACCCTGCGACGCTCGGTTTCGCAAAAGCCGATTTTGGCCAGCTTAAAGCCCTCGACGCAAAATCCAGCGCGGAGAAAATAAAGAACATAATAACCGGCAAAGATAGCGGCCCGGCCAAAGATATAGTTGTGTTAAATGTCGCCGCAGCCATAATAGCCGGGAAAATCGCGGATAATTTTTCCGACGGCATCAAGATAGCAAATGAATCTATAAAAACTGGAAAAGCCAAAGCGGCTCTTGAGGAACTTGTTAAAATTTCTAACCAATAAAATATATTCGGGCAGACAGACAAATGCACATTGTTAAAGTAAAAATATGCGGACTGACAAATTATGCCGACGCGAAAGCAGCGATGGATATGGGAGCTGATATTCTCGGGTTTAACTTCTATCCGAAAAGCCCACGCTATATCGATGTTGAGCGGGCTGCTGATATCATCGCTCGCCTGCCGGCATTTATTGACATTTGTGCCGTATTCGTCAATGAGAAAATGGAAGAAATAACAAAGGCATTCAGGATGTGCCATATGGACTGGGTGCAGCTTCACGGAGATGAAACACCCGAATTCTGTGACCAGTTTAAAAATATAAATGTCCGCACAATAAAAGCTGTCAGAATAGCGAGTGATCAGGATATTGAATATGTAAAGAAGTACTTCACCGACTCTCTGCTTCTCGATACTTTTGATCGCGATCAATACGGCGGAACCGGCAAGCAATTTGACTGGAGACTGCTTGGGCATGTCGATATCGACAAACGCATTTTACTGGCAGGAGGGATTACGCCGGAAAACGCACCCGAAGCTGTAAAAACCGGTGTGTATGGCATAGATATATGTAGCGGCATCGAATCAGAACCGGGAAAAAAAGACCACAAAAAGATGGAAGAACTGTTCGAGAACATCAGACACTTGAAAGGCTGAAGAATGAAATATCCGGGAAGATACGGCCCATACGGAGGTTTCTATGTCCCTGAAGTACTTATACCCGTACTCGAGGAACTCGAAGAAGCCTTCTACAATTTCTATCAGGACAAGCGGTTTATAAAAGATTTGCAATTGCTCAACCGGGATTACGCCGGCAGACCGACGCCGCTTTACCACGCCTCCAGACTCAGCGAACATCTTGGCTGTCAGCTCTTGCTAAAACGAGAAGACCTTCTCCACGGCGGAGCGCATAAAGTCAACAACTGCCTCGGCCAGGCGCTTCTGGCAAAATATATGAAAAAAACAAAACTCATCGCCGAAACCGGCGCCGGTCAGCACGGCTTGGCGACCGCAATGATAGGCGCTCTTTTCGGAATGGAAACAAAGATATTTATGGGTGCTGTAGATGTTGAAAGGCAGAGCGTCAATGTCCACAAAATGAAGCTCTGCGGCGCCCAGGTCATACCCGTAGAAGGCGGAACCGGCACACTAAAAGACGCCATCAACGAAGCACTACGATACTGGACTGCCAATGTTTCCGATACTTTCTACCTGTTCGGTACTGCCGCCGGGCCGCATCCGTATCCGACCATAGTCAGACACTTCCAGAGCGTAATCGGCACAGAAGCCAGACAGCAATGCCTAGAACAGACCGATCGACTGCCCGATAAAGTGATCGCCTGCATCGGCGGCGGAAGCAACGCCATCGGCATATTCAGCGGATTTGTCGATGACAGGCAGGTCGAGCTTATCGGAGTCGAAGCAGGCGGAGAAGGGCTAACCGCCGGCAAACATGCCGCCACACTCGTAGCGGGACGAGTCGGAATACTCCACGGAGTAAAATCATACCTGTTGCAAAACTCCGAAGGCCAGATAGCCGAAACCGAATCAATAAGCGCAGGTCTGGACTATCCCGGCGTCGGCCCTGAACACTGCCAGCTAAAAGACTCCGGTAGGGCAAAATATGTCGCCCTAGAAGACGAAAAAGTCCTTGACGCATTCGAGCTGCTTTGCCGATGTGAAGGGATACTGCCGGCGCTTGAAAGCTCACACGCACTGGCTTGGCTGATGCAGCAAAAAGAAAAATTCCAAAAAGACCAGCTAATCATCCTGAACCTGTCAGGCAGAGGTGACAAAGATGTCGGCATCGTTGAAAAATACAGAAAGTTATGAGGACAGTATTTATGAAAACTTACGCTGATGTTTTTTCCGGCCTTAAAAGGGCGGCTCTAATTCCATTCTTTGTAATAGGCGACCCCGGCTACGACGCCGGCCTTGCAATTGTAAAAGACGCCATCGACGCCGGCGCCGATATTCTCGAACTTGGAATATCCTTCTCCGATCCTATCGCCGACGGCCCGACAATACAAAAAGCCGATATCCGTGCCGCCAAAGCCGGGATGAATATGCAAAAAGCTCTTAGATTTATCCGTGAGATTAAAGACTATCGTGACATACCCATCGGTCTGCTTATATACTACAACCTTATCTACCAGTATCCGGCCGAGAAATTCTTCGCCGATGCCGCCAAAGCCGGAGTCAACAGCGTACTAATCGCCGATATGACAATCAACGACGCAGACGAAGTCACACACATGGCAAAACAGGCCGGCCTGGACACCGTATTTATGGTAACCCCTAATACCTCCGACAGCCGAATAAAAGAGATTACCGAACGAATCACCGGCTTTGTGTACACCGTCTCGGTGCTCGGCGTCACGGGCAGCAGAGACCGGCTTTCATCCACGGTCGGCGATTTAATCGCCAGAATAAAAGCCGTTACCAATATCCCCGTGTGTGTTGGATTTGGCATCAGCAGTCCCGATCATGCAAAAACCGTCGCCCAGGCCGGGGCCGACGGCGTCATTATCGGCTCAAAAATTGTCTCAATGATCGAAAAAAATCTGGACAACCCGCAAAAAGCGCGCGAAGATATATCCGGATTTATTAAGCAGTTGCGCAAAGCACTCGAAGAATAATTGAAATTTCGGTTAAAGGGAGGTTACTATGGCTAAATTATTATACATTTGCGCTTCACCGTTGGAGGATTTGAGCTTTTCAAAAGCCGTTGCAGATGCGTTTGTCGATGAATACCAAAAACAAAATCCTTCGGACAAGATTGATAGGATGGAACTTTTCAAGGCCGATCTGCCCGATTTTGACCTGGCCGCGGCGTCCGCGAAATATAAGATAATGCACCAGCTCGACCATTCTGCGCAGGAAAAGCAGACCTGGGCCAATATTGAAAAAGTAATCGACCATTTCAAGAGCTTCGATAAATACCTCTTTGCTGTGCCTATGTGGAACTTCTCAATCCCGTATCGCCTAAAACAATACATCGACATTCTTGTCCAGCCCGGCCACACATTTACTATTGACCAGCAGGGCAGTTACAAGGGTCTGGTTACCGGCAAAAAAGCGATAGTCGCATACGCCGCCGGCGGAGATTACAGCAGCGAACAAACAAAGAGCTTTGATTTCCAGAAACCCTATATGGATTTGTTCTTTGGTTTTATAGGCATTACCGATGTTCAAAAGCTGATATGCGAACCGACACTCCAGCAGGGCCCCGAAGCCGCCAAAAATAAGAAAGCCCAAGTCATCGAAAAGGCAAAAAAATTAGCAGGGAGTTTCTGATACCAGACAACCTTTAACCGTCACTTAGGCTAAGAGTTTGCAAAACTAACTGTGCAACTGGCCTTTTTATTATATTTGAAACAGATACTCTAATTTGGTCGTAAACTGACCATATCCGCTGCAAAATACTCATGCGTTTGCCGAAACTGAAGTTTCGATATCGGATTGCTTGAGATTGTATTGCTTTACCTTGGCGTATAGGGTTGCTCGGGTTATTCCAAGCAGCGAGGCGGCTTTGGTCTTTTGCCAGCCTGTTTCATAAAGCGCTCTTCTTATGAGCTGTTTTTCGGCTTTGGATAGAGAGAAATCATTGAAGTTTTCTTTCGGGGCTATAGGCGGATGTTCGTCTTCGATGTTGTCACAGTTGAATATTATACTGCTGCACCCTATCTTATCGGTTGTTTCGAGCATAATAGCTCGTTCTATAACATTTTTCAGTTCGCGCACATTGCCTGGCCAATGATGTTGTGATAATTGTTCGGTCGCCAGGTTTGTCATCGATTTAATCTGGTCGGCCTTGCCGGGACATACCATAGATGTCCTGATGAAATAATCTGCCAGCAGAGCGATATCCTGTTTTCGCGAGGGAGCCCGTAACGGGGGCAGATTGACCGGGCAGATGTTGAGGCGATAGTACAAATCTCTGCGAAACTCGTTTTTTTCGATTTGTTTTACCAAATTTCTATTGCTCGAGGCGATGATAGTCGCTTTGCAGGTTATATCGGCAGTGCCGCCTACCTTTCGGAATGTCCTGTCCTGCAGGACTCGCAGCAGCTTTGCCTGCAAGTCAACCGGCATTTCGCTGATTTCATCGAGCAGAAGTGTTCCGTCTCCGGCCAGTTCGAGCAGTCCGGTTTTTTCTCGCTCGGCGCCTGTGAATGCCCCCTTTACATGGCCGAATAATTCACTTTCGAGCAGGTTAGCCGTCAGGGCGGCACAGTTTACAGCTACGAATTTTTTATTGCCGTGGCGCAGGTAATGCACCGCTCGTGCAGCCAGTTCCTTGCCTGATCCTGTTTCGCCGACTATTAAAACCGGATTGCACCGGCTTTCGGCTACGAGTTTTATCATTTGGAAAGCTTTTCGCATAGCCGGGCTTGTACCGACCATCGAAACGGCCTGTGCGGCTTCATCACAGAAATACTCTTTCTTAGAGGGAATTGTTTTTTCATTATCCTGTTTTACGGCAAAAGCGATATCCCTTAGACGATTAAAATCTGCTGTGCCGTTGATAATGTCGTACAGTCCCGCTGCAAGGAGCTGTTCTGTCTGGTTTTCCGTCAGGTTGTCGAGGCTTACAGCGACAGTTGGCACAGGGCTTGTTGCAACGGCAGATTCCCGAATGAACGCCCTTATCCTGTCAGAATCAAAGCGATGATCGAGAATAACCATATCCGGCTCAACTGTTTGTGTAATATCGACTGCTTCGCCAAGCGTGTCGGCCTGGAACATCTGTCCAGCGACATCCGCCGCCATTTGCTGGATTCTGGTTTCCGTACTTGCTACAACAATTCTTTTCAGTGCCATCCGTGCTCTGGAATTAATTACAAATTTATAATATTCAGTAATGCTCAATAAATTAGATAGTGTCCCATAAATCGACATTCGATGTGATGTGACTTTAATTTTTTTATAGGACGGACCAATAAAAAGTTTATTTTTACGCTGTTATCGGCACACTCGGGAGAGAATTTACAGATTATAGGACTTAAAAAAGTCAAAATCTCGGCAAGAAAGACAAGAAGTTTTCCGGCCTGCATCGAGTTCGGAAAAAATCTCCGCCTGTAGGAAAATTTGTCCCTTTAAGCAAATCACTGTACAGGTCTTTACCATTGTTACCTTATGCATTGGAGCCGTAAGTTCTTTTTTAGAAGCAAGTTAGGGGGCTCGATTGCGCTATTTTTTATTGGTGGCACAGCAATTGCATTGTTAAGCCTCAGACCGAGAACTGTAAATAAAAATTTTAAAACAGCTTTGCCGAGGAAATGATATGAGTGCTTTAAGCGGTTTAAAAAGTGCAAGTGACATTCAGATGGATTATATGAAGCTGCTGGTAACTCAGCTTCGTAACCAGAATCCTATGGAACCGCTGGACAATAACGATATGGCTTCTCAACTGGCTCAGTTTTCTTCGCTTCAGCAGCTCGAAAGTATCAGTAGCAATTTCAGCGATGTGCTTTCGGCAGTCGAGCAAAGCTACGGTAGTGGCCTGATTGGCAAGGAGGTCCGTTATTTCGGCAAGCAGGAAGACGGGGAAAAGGAAGTATTAAAGGGCGTTGTCCAGGGCATGTTCAAGGACATAGACGACAACAACAAAGTAAAGCTTGTCGTTGATGAAAATATAGTCGAGTTGAAGGATATTGTGGGGGTGAGTAATAATGAAGGTTCAGCCCAGTTGGACGCGATAAGTTCCGGCTTTGATTACATGCTCGGAACAGTTCAGAGAGATTACGCAAATTCGCTTATAGGGCGCGAGGTTACATTCGGCCCCGAGGGCAACATAGGAACAGTTGAGCGGGTTTTCGAGGGCGAGCAAGGGCTTAGGCTCGTTGTGGACAGTAACGAACTAAGTCTTTCGGATATAACGGGCGTAAATATTTAACCAACAAATATTCAGGAATATCTTAAAAATAAGGAGCAACAGCTATGAGTTTTGCTTTAGGCGCCGGAGTAACAGGTTTGCAGGCACACCAGAAGATGCTTGATGTAGCGGGCAATAATCTTGCGAATATGAACAGCACCGCCTATAAGGCTAAGAATATTACCTTTGCCGAGTTGCTAAGCCAGACTCAGAGGTCGGCTACGCAACCAACAGGCACTGTCGGTGGTACTAACCCCCATCAGATGGGAACCGGCGTAGGCATAGCGAATATCAATGCTAATATGACACAGGGAGATATCGACAGCACGGGCAATCCTCTCGATATGGCAATAGAGGGTGAGGGGTATTTTGTTCTAAGTGACGGTCAGCAGAATGTTTTCACCCGAGCAGGAGAATTTGGCGTCGATTCAGCTTCAAATCTTGTTGACCCTGCCACCGGTTATAAGGTTCAGCGAATAGGTTCTACTGGCGAGGAGGACAATTTCCAAGTGCCTGGCGACAGTAATATTCGCATTCCTTATGATGCGGCGATGCCGGCTAAGGCGACCGAGTCTATAAGACTGGCAGGTAATCTAAGCGCCGATAATGTTCTATCCACAACGCAGACACAAATGCTTGATTCGGCTGTAAGTTACAGCTTCGACGGCAGCACTGCAGACGGTTCAAGCAGAATTGACGATTTAGACCAGTTCACGGGAGGACAATTAGGGGCCGGCCAAAGCGGAATCATCAGCATAGCTGGTATAACTCGCGACGGCCAGTCACTGTCCGACTATATCATTGACAGGGACGGCAATGATAATGCTCTGAGTTTTGAAATTGATGAAAACGGTCAAACTCTAAATGATTTCATCGACCATCTTAATAATGATGTATTTGATGGTATCGCCACCGCGGAGCTTGTCAACGGCAGGATACGCGTTACAGACAGCCAGAGCGGGTACAGCAAGCTGGATATGGACTTTTCATACAGCGGTGACGGTAATCTCCAGACACCGAGCTATTTCGAGATGACCACAGTGGGCGGCGATGAAGTTCAGAATATCAATATTACGACCTACGACAGTCAAGGTAGCAAGCAGGTTCTTGCAGGTTCCTTTGTTCGGACCAACACCGAAAATGTATGGGATCTGGTACTGACCTCAATCACCGGGAATGTGCAAAATATCGATATGTCGGACAGGCGAATCGAGCAGATTAATTTCGATTCACATAACGGAGCTTTTATGGGGGTCGAAGGTGACAATGATGAGTTTACGATCACATTTGGACATGATACCGATAATCCTCAGAGAATATCGCTTGATATGGGCACTGCAGGCCATCTTGATGGACTGACTCAATTTGCCGGTGACAGCACTGCGGTCGCCAGAGAGCAGGACGGTTATGAAGCCGGAAGCCTTTCAACGGTTTCGGTCAGTAATGAAGGTATAATTATCGGTGCATTTTCAAATGGTATCCGTAAGGATATAGCGGCTGTTCAGATAGCACAATTTCAGAATCCTGCGGGACTTGAGAGTGTAGGTGATGGTTACTTCCTTTCTTCGGCAAATTCCGGCGAACCCGTAGCGACCCAGGCTATGGCCGGCGGCGCGGGGACTATTCATGGCAGCTCGCTTGAAAAGTCAAATGCCGATGTTGCCAGTGAGTTTGTCAATATGATTCAGGCCCAGAACGGATTTCAAGCCAATGCAAGGACTATTCGGGTAGCTAACGATGTACTTACTGAATTAACCAATCTGATAAGATAACGGAGATGACAACATTACCTGAGACAGCTACGAGATGGTTTATTCTGTCTTTGACGCCTCTTGAAAGGCTGGAAGCGGCCACAAACCTGGCAGGAGGTGATCTTCTGCGCCAGCGATGGTTCATTGCATCAGGGCTGGTCACTATCGCTGTCCTGGGTGTTCTGTTTTTTATTGTAACATATCGACGAAAAAGTCAGGATTACCGAGCCAGTGAAGCTGCATTTTATGCGTCGGCACAAAAACGCGGATTAAATTCAGATGAATGTAAGATACTCCGCGAGATTGCCGAGCGTGCGGGTCTGTCACAATACGAAACCATATTTACAATGGACAAAGCTTTCAATGTTGGAGCAAGTCTGATTATAGAAGAGGCATTACTTCGCAAGCCTGGCCGACAAAGCGCCAATCTCCGTCGCAACATTGCTTTTCTGCGTCAGAAACTCGGCTTTCAGGAACGGACAAGCTATGCGATGAAAATGAAGAAACTAAGCAGCAGGCAAATCCCCGTTGGTAAAAAGCTTCATATCACTCGTCGTTTAAACCCGGACCGTCAGTCAACGGATTTGGAATGTACTCTTATACGAAATAATGAAATGGAGCTTGTTATTCGCCTGCCTTTACGGGTTGAGACCGAGCCGGGCGAGTTTTGGCGTGTTTATTATCATCTGGGAGCCTCGGTATGGGAATTTGACAGCACGGTCGTCGATTATAATGGCTTTGAGCTTTCACTTAGCCATAGTGACGAAATCCGCTACATCAATCGGCGTAGATTCTTGCGTGTCCCTGTGCGTAAGCAAGGCTTTATAGGTAAATTCCCGTTTCAAAAAATTCATCGTAAATCTGTAAAAAAAATCGACATTCCACCTGTTGACAGAACAAGCTTTGGAGAGGTCGCAGACTGGGGTCTCCCGAAGTTTGTGCCTGCTATTATTACCGAACTTGCCGGGCCGGGACTTAGAGTAGAAGCAGATATTGATGTGAAAGTCGGCGACAGAGTTCTTGTTGCTTTCAAAATCGATGAAACACCTGTCAGGAATAAAAGCGGAATCAAGCAAGAACAACTGGTTGATGTAAAATTGTTTGAGGAGTTAGGGCATGTTCGCCATATTCAGCAGGCTGGTGAAGGGATTTCAATAGCGGTTGAGCTTGCGGTCGCAACAGACGCTGCCGTTAATGAGCTTATTCGAGCGACAAACGCCGAGGCTGTTCGCGCTCACGCCGAACATCAGGATCAGATTGAGCACGACGCTGCGGAATCGGAAGTAGTGCATGCATCGGGAGGAAGCGATGTCTGAGATGATAAAACAAGTAGGCTCAAGTATCGAAGCTCTTCGCAAAGAGTTCGAAACCATAACACATAATCTGGCCAATGTAAACACGGCCGGGTATAAAAGACGCACCAACAGTTTTTCGAGAATACTTCAACAACACCTCGGTGAAAAAGAATCTGGTGGTGAGATTCAGCTCGAAGGCAGCTTCGATTTTAATCAGGGCGCATTAACCCAAACTCACCGCTCGCTGGATATGGCAATATACGGCAAGGGGTTTTTCGTTATCGAGACACCCGACGGGCCTGTTTATACGCGAAACGGGAGCTTTCAATTGAACCAGAACGGCCAGCTTGTTGACGGTTTAGGCAGGCTGGTCGCCGGTGAGGCAGGGCCTATTGGTTTACCGGCTGACACCGAGGTGTCACAAATTACGATAAGTAAGGACGGCGCGGTATCTTTTGACGGCGCAGAAGCAGGGCGGCTTAGGATAGTTGATTTCGGAGAAGACGAAAAAGAGCTTGTGCCCTGCGGACATAGCAGCTTTCGAGCGCGTAACGACGCCGAACCGGAACCAGCACAAAATGCTGTGATCAAACAGGGCTATCAGGAAGCAAGCAATGTCCAAATGATAGAAGAGCTTGTTGATATGATTATGGTAAGCAGACTTTACGAAGCGAATATGAAAATGATAACAGGCACAACCGAAGCCACAAGAAGCCTTATGAGCGTGGCCATGGGATAATTGTGTTTCTGTTAAATCGTTAAGGAGAATCTTATGTTAAGAGCTTTTTCAACAGCGGCAACGGGAATGTCGGCACAGCAGCGAATGGTCGATGTAACCTCACATAATCTTGCGAATATTAATACATCTGGCTTTAAGCGAAGCCAGATAAACTTTCAGGATTTGTTATATGATAAGATGCGCCAGCCCGGTGCGGAAGTTGCATCCGGAATAATATCACCAAGCGGAAAGGAAATTGGAAGCGGCGTAAAAGTAGCCGGGACAGTCAAAGTTTTCTCACCCGGAGAGCCTCAGAATACCGGCAGAAAGATGGATATCGCCATTCAGGGTGACGGATTTTTGCAGGTAAGCACCCCTAACGGCGACCTGCGTTATACGCGCGACGGTGCGCTTCAAATAAATGCCGATGGCCAGATAGTTACCGGAACAGGGTATATTGTTGAGCCTTCAATATCAGTTCCTCGTGACGCTGTATCGGTGGATATCGGAAAAGACGGAACAGTCAATGTAACCGACCAAAACGGTAATACCAGCTCGGTGGGGCAACTGCGTCTGGCAAAATTTATAAATCCCTCCGGCTTATCCAGCGAAGGCGATAATCTACTTGCCGAGACCGAGGCAAGCGGATCGCCTACAGAGGGAACCGCCGGAGAAAGAGGTTTCGGTACTATACAATCCGGCTTTCTTGAAAAGTCCAATGTCGAAATGATAACCGAGCTTGTTAATCTCATCACGGCTCAACGGGCTTATGAAACTAATAGTCGTGCAATACAGGCCGGTGACGGAATGCTGCGCACGGCAAACCAGATAGTAACTTAAAAGGTGTTTTATGAGAAAATATAGAAAACTTATACCTCTGATGACACTGCTTTTTTTGTCGGCATCCGCTGTTAAAGCCCAAGACACTGCAACCGTGTATCTGCCGCGAGAAGTAACGGTTAATAGCAGCGATGTTGTCCTCGATGATGTAGCTATCATATCCGGAGATAACGAAATAGCTCAAGCTGCCGGGGCGGTATCTCTGGGAAACTTTAATCGTGCTGACCAGAATCTTGTTCTGGACAGAGCCGTGATTATGAGCAGGCTCAGTTCAGAAGGCATAAGCAGAAATTCCTTTCGGATAACAGGGGCCAAGCGTGTTACAGTAAACAGAAAAAATAAAGTAATAGATTCCGAGAAGATCATCGCTGGCGCCAGGCGATATTTGAAAAACAATTTTGAGTCTTCAGGTTGGGCAGAACTTGCCCAGGTCGGTTCCTGTGATGACCTTACCGTGGGTGCGGGTGTTGGTGAATTGGAGCTTTATTACAGGCTTGTCAGCGCCGACGAAAACAGTGCTGCCGTAGGCGTTGATATTTATGCCGACGACGAAAAGCTTGCAGAGCGTGTAATCCGCTTCCGGGGTAAATACGAAAGGCGTGTAGCAATAACTAAAGAGAGAGTCCAGACGGGGGAAGTTTTAACCCCGGAAAATGTGAAGATAGAAAAAAGACTTTCCGATACTCCTCAATCCGGCGGTTGGCGAGAGCCTTTTGGAATGGTGGCAAGGCGCGACCTCGCCCCCGGCACAGAGCTTAATTCGCAGGTTACCGGCAGGGCGGAATCGCCGAAGGTTGTCGAGCGTAACGAGCGAGTCGTGATAAAAATTAACACCGGCGGACTGAAAATTACCGCCCAGGGTCAGGCTTTACAGCAAGGACGGGTCGGTGAGCAGATATGGGTTCGTAACAGTGATTCACAAAAAAGGCTGCCGGCCATAGTAAGAGAAGACGGAAGTGTTGAACCGGTATTTTAACAGGAGCAGTTTTATGTTGAAAAAAATGATATTATTAACTCTGATTGGTCTGTTTCTTTGCATTCAGGCAGAAACCTCGGCAAATTCAATATGGGCAAGACGAAGCAAAGACGCTCCGATGCCTTATGCCGATGATACTTCAAGAAATATCGGCGATGTATTGACGATTTTGATCGATGAAAGAAGCGCAGTTGAAAATGAGGTTGAAAGGCTTCTCGATCGAAGCGCCCAGCGAGAGCATAATTTTGACGGAAACCTTAATATAGATAATATTACTCCAAGAATGCCTGGCTTTACTATGGAGGCAAGCTCCAGCAATACACTTGACGGCAGAGCCGAATATGAGGATGCGCGGCGTTTTACAGATGCTATAACTGTAACGGTCATAGATGTTTTACCTAACGGTAATCTTGTCGTGCTGGGCGAGCGAAACAGGGAAACCGGCGGAGATCCGCATGTTCTGGAAATAAGCGGAATCGTAAGACCAAGCGATATTGGTTATGATAACACTATTGAGAGTCAGCGTGTCGCCAACTTCAATGTAGTTGCCAGAGGGGACGGAATCTCCGAACCTTACACCAGGCCAGGCTGGCTTGGAAGGATATTCGATGTTCTCTGGCCGTTCTGAACCACAGCGAGCATAGCTTAGAAGGGGATAATATGAAAAGCCATTTAATCGCGATAGTCTTAGCTATCCTGTTGTCCGGCGCTGCTAATGGCGAGAGGATAAAGGATATCGTGGAAGTTCACGGCGTAAGAGGCAACCCTCTTACCGGTATAGGTCTGGTTGTGGGTTTGGCTGATACAGGCGATACATCGCTGCCTTCACGACAAATGCTTAATAATATACTTCGCAGGTCAGGCCAGGTACTAACTCCCGATCAGATCGAGGGCGGAAATATCGCGATGGTAATGGTTACGGCTGAGCTGGGTCCCTTTGACAGAGAAGGTTCTCGGATTGATGTAAATGTTTCCTCGATTGGCGACGCCGACAGCTTGCAGGGCGGAGTATTGCTGCCTACCCCACTGGAAGGACTTGACGGGCGAGTTTACGCTGTCGCACAGGGCGGGCTGTCACTGGGTGGATGGCGAGCAGCAGGCGAAGAAGCGGCTATTACAAAAAACCATCAGACCGTAGGCAGAGTGCCCGGCGGGGCAACTGTCGAGCAAAGTGCACTGGCTAATTTTATTAATTATGCTCAGGGAAGGCGATACATCAAACTCAATCTGATAAACAATGATTTCACAACCGCCCAGCGAATCAGCGAAGCGATAAACCATGACAACAACGATGCCGCGACGGTGCTGGATGCGGGCACGGTTCGTGTTCAAATCCCCGACAACATAGCCGACAGAGATGTGATAAAGTTTATGACCGAGATTATGGATCGTCGCGTTGTCGTGGATATGCCTGCCGTTGTGGTGATTAACGAGAGAACCGGTACGATAGTTGTTGGTCAGAATGTTGGAATATCACAGGTGGCAATTTCGCAGGGAAGCCTTGTAGTAACGGTTCAGGAAACGGCCAGGGTCTATCAGCCGACCGCGCCTTTCTCTGACGCAGGCACCACCGAGGTTGTCCCCGAAACACTTATAGAGGTAGAGGAGCAGGAACAAACGCTCATACCAATGCCCGAAATAGTGACGGTCTCAGAACTTGCGACAGCACTGAACGCAATAGGAGCTACACCGCGTGATCTTATAGCTATATTCAACGCTTTGAAAGAGGCCGGTGCGCTTCAGGCACAATTGAAAATAATGTGAGGTATAATTATGGATATAAGCAAAACGCTGCTTATGGAGCAGATAGGCCATTCTAGTAAATTGCCTAACGCGGACAACCACCAGAATCTCGAAGAAGCTCGAAAGAAAGAAATAGCGAAAGAGTTCGAGAGCGTTTTAATCGAGAAGCTGATGGATAATGTAAAAGACAGCGTCAATTGCATCGGAGAAGAGAAAGACGCCGCCGCACAGCAGATTGACGGAATGTTCTGGAGTCTGCTTGGAAGGGAGCTTGGACAACAGGGTGGCTTTGGGCTTTGGAAAGATGTTCATCAGTTTCTTGAGGACAATGCCGGTCAGGTAGAAAATAATCAGGCCGAGTCCGAACAGGGACAATCAATAGACAAGGTCGGGTAATGACAGCCGATATGATACGACAAAAAACATCCCAATTGCTCAGTGTGCTTGATAAGGATATCGAGCACATTGAGCAGACATTGTATCGTCTTGATGAATTAAGGTCTCTGGTGATAAAGCGGGACGCAAAGTCTCTTGAAGTCCTGCTTGAGAACATTCAGGTCGATGCCGACGGCTATGCTCAAACAGAAGCCCAGCGGCATCAGTTGAGATGCGAAATTGCCGAGCTTCTTGGCCGCGATGTTAATCGGTTTAGGCTCGGTGAATTGGCCGAGATACTCGGTGAGCCTTCGGCAACGCCGCTTATGAAAAAGCGACAAACTCTGCGACAACTGGCAGAAAAGCTGATAACCGAGCATAAAGCAACTGCGATGCTGTTGGCCGAATGCGCCAGATTCAATGGAGAGCTTTTGAGCAGACTGATTCGTGCGGTGTCAAATAATTCGGTAACATACGGGCGAACAGGGAAAACAAGTAAGCAAAACGAAGCGGCATTTATGAATATGGAGTTTTAAGGTATCTGATGGATAGTTTCTCAATAGGCATAAGCGGACTCGGCGCCGCCCAGAAAGGGCTTGATATTGTCGGCAACAATATCGCTAACGCCGCGACACCGGGCTACCATCGCCAGCGGATAAATCTTAACCCCAGCAGGCTCGTTGAGATGGGTGATACGCTTATCGGAGGCGGAGTCGATTTTGCCGGGACAACGCGTATTGTAGATTCATTTCTTGAAGGCGAGATAACCCGCCAGCAATCAACTCTCGGAGAAATCGACCAGCAGCTTCAGACGCTTCGCACATTGGAGACTGCTTTTGGAGAATTATCAGCGGGCGAGGGTCTTAGTGAAGCAATAGATGAGTTCTATAATTCGGTAGAGGAACTTAGCAGATATCCTAATGACAGTATCTGGCAAAATAATGCCCTAAGCTCGGCAAAAGCGATGACGGGCAAGTTTCGCAATCTCTCTGCCTCCATAAGCGACCTAAAGCAACAGTCGGCGCTGGAGGCCAATGGAACCATCGACCAAATAAATACTCTTGCAGGACAGATTGCCGAGTTGAATTCTGAGATACAATCCGCCGCCGTCCAGGACACCACATTAAATAACACAATGGACCAGCGGGATCAGAGAATTAAAGAACTTGCCGAACTTATCGGTATTGATACTATTGAGCGGCCTTATGGCGTTATTGATGTTGCTGTAAGCGGAATACCGCTTGTTTCAGGCACCAGTGCCACAGAACTTAGTGCAGGATTAAATGATCAGGGCAAGCTCGGCCTGGCGGTCGAAGGCGAGGTTGATTTTCGCAGGTTGGCCACCGGTGGGACACTCGGCGGATTGATGAAGCTTCATAATGAACACTTGACAACAGCGCAAAGCGATCTCGACAAACTCGCTAATACAATAGCCGGTAGCCTGAATGAATTGCACACAATGGGAGTCGGCTCTTCGGGCTCTTTTACCAACCTGACCGGCGACACAACGCGAAAAGAACAGCTTTCTCAAATGCAGCCGCCTATAAGTGACGGAACAATATATATACGAGTTACCGACACCGAAACCGGCCAGATCACTCGCCAGGAAGTGCCGATTGATGCAGCTAATGATACTCTTTCCGATGTAGCTGATTATATAACGAACAATATCGACGGAATAAATGCCAATATTGTTTCATCTCAACTTAAAATCCAGGCCGAGTCGGGATATGAATTTGATTTTATGCCGGCTGTTCTGCCTGAACCAACGAGTGTTTCATTCAGCGGGGATGTTGAGCAGCCGGAGATTTCACTGTCCGGTGTTTACAGCGAGATGGCTAATAAGACTTATACATTTGAGGTCAGCGGCAGCGGCTCCGTAGGAAATGGGGAGCTAAAGCTCCAGGTTACAGACAGCAATAATGAAAATGTCACTGAGCTTGATATTGGATCAGGCTATGCGGCAGGGACAAAGCTTGATGTTGGAAACGGAATAAAAATAGCCCTTACACCGGGGGAGTTTGAGGCCGGTGACAGCTTTGAAGTAGCTGCCACAGGCATTACAGATACTTCTGGGCTGCTCACTGCCGCCGGTATTAACACCTTTTTTACGGGCAGTAAAGCTTCGGATTTATATGTGCATGACGATATAATCGATGCACCCGACCGTATCGCGACATCAATAGGCCCTGGCAAGACCGACAATGAAAATGTATTGCGAATGGCCGCCCTGAAAGACCGCAACTTTGAGGAACTTAACAGGCTTAGCCCGAGAGAGTTTTACCGAAGAATGGTTACAGAAATAGGCCAGGAAATAGAATCTCAGAGCATGCGTCGTGATAACACCGAAGCCGTTATCAAAAACCTTGATAACCAGATACAGGAAATCAGCGGTGTGGATATAAACGACGAAGCAGCGAAAATGCTCCTTTATCAGCAGATGTTTCAGGGAATGTCACGATATTTGAACACTGTCCAGGGTTCACTGCAAACCTTGATGGAAAGCATGTAAATAATAACATTTTTCGAGGCTGAATATGAGCGGTACGCTTAGCAGTATGTATAACAATGTGAGCTACTCACTATCTTCTCACATGCGTGCAATCTCACGGCTCCAGGAGCAGGCTGCCACAGGTTCGCGCGTCAATCGCGCCTCGGACGCTCCTTTTGACGCCTATCGTGTCCTTGGTCTGGATTCACAAGAGAGGGACTTGTCAAGTTATATTCGCAATCTTGATGACATGACTAACACGCTGGAATTTTCAAGCTCTATAGTCGAGGATATGCTTTCGTCTGTCGCTGATGTTCATACCCAGCTTACACAGATCACCAGTGGGACATATAACGAAGAGGATCGCCAAAGAATGGCCGAAGGCTTTAATGACATAATCGAACAGACATTATCATTGGCCAATACAAAATATAAAGATCAATATCTGTTCAGTGGAGACAGCACCGCTAAGACCCCTTATGTCGCGGTTCGAGACGACCAAGGCAGAATAGTCGGGATAGAATACCAAGGCAGTGACCAGACCAGAACCACGACAGTCGCCGCCGGAGTTGCCGATTCGCCTTATTTTGTAGGTTCGGAGGTTTTCGGGGGCCGTGGTTCCGGCCAGGTAGAATTTCTCGGTGATACCGGAGTAAAAGCCGGCACTGGAACATCCAGCACAGCAGGCTACACTTGGCTGGATGTTACATATAACGAAACCGATGAAGTCTATGAGTTATCAATCGATGGCGGCCAAACCAAAATTCAGGCCGATGGAACCGATAATCAGGCAATAACTCATGGCCAGACAGGGGATGTTTTATATGTGGATACAACTTCCATCTCACAGACAGGAACCGAACTGGTAAGCACTCAGGGCAGCCACGATGTTTTTGAAACATTAATTACAACTCGTGACATACTACAGAATGACCGAGGCCTGTCCGAAACACAAATAAAACAAATGCGAAATCACTCACTAAAAGCATTGGACGAGGTAAAAAAGACTCTTTCCAATCAGACCGTGCGGACCGGCGCCAAAATTGGTTTTCTGGACAACCTCAAACACAACCTGGACAACATGCAATTCAATGCCGAGTCTGAAAAAGCCACGATATCCGAAGCTGATATAGCTCAGGTTGTTATAGATATGACCAGGCACCAAAACCTTTACCAGATGTCCCTTGCAGTGGCTGGCAATATGATGTCAATGTCATTGTTGAATTATATCTAAGAAATCAGGAATTATTAATAATGGAACAAATACCCCGCGATATCGAAGAATACTGTGATTGGCCTCGGGATTATAAACAGCTCCAGCAACTGGGAGACTGTTACCGATCAACAGGTGATCTTCGCAAAGCCAACGATTGCTATAACCGCGCCGCATCAGCCGATCCAGACCAGCCGGCGCCGTATGTGGGGCTGGGAATGGTCGCTTTTCAAAAGGACGAGCCGGAAAACGCTGATATTGCGTTTCGAGTCGCTGCCAGACTCGATCCCAACTGCTCAAAGGCATATATGGGCATTGCGATGGTGGCCCAGCAGAAAGGACTGTATAAGCAGTCTTTTGACATGTATCTTAAATCTCTGGAACTGGACACTGATAATCTGACTTCCCTGCTGGGGCTTTTCCAGGCGTCTTGCCAGATGGGTTCTTTCGCACGGGTAATACATTTTCTCGAAGTCTATCTGAAAACACATCCTTCGGACACTTCTGTTATGTTCTCGCTTGCGACGCTTTATATGAAAGAAAACCGCCTCGAACAGGCGGAAAAACTGCTGCAAAATATAATCCGACTCGATAGCCAAAACAGCGATGCCGCTGATTTACTTGAAGAAGTTCAGCATGACATTGCCTGTAAAAACGCACCGGAGGTACTTGCGGTATGATAAGTCGGACTCAACCAGACAAACTTTTTGACAAGCTAAAAGAAAATCTGTGCCGCCAAATCTCGGCAGTAGAAAGAGATGATCTGGACTGCCTCGATAATGAACTGGCCGAGGCAGGGCAAATAGTGAAGCTTTTATCGGAACAAAATTGCTTTGATGATCCTGATTTTACCAGCCAGAAAGAGAATCTGAACGCACTTTACCGAAAACTGGAGCTAAGCATCGCCGTTCGGAAAACGCAAACCGATGAACAGATAAAAGAAATCAAGCGTGCCGGAAAAATGATACGGACCTACGACCAGCGATCAATATAATCAAATTATTTATACTAACATTTACCCCAAAATTTGACGATAAACATAATATTGTGAGCCGATAAAAATTTTTGGGCAGGGACAAATTATGAGTACAATAAATCTACCGGGCCTTTCGACCGGCATTGATACAGGACAAATCATCCAGCAGCTTATGGCTGTACAAGGCCGCAGAAAGGCCAACTACCAGGTGCAGCAGGGTGAGATGGAAGAAAAAGTAAGCGCATACAGTAACCTTCGAAATGCCATACAATCTGTTAACGGCGCCGTCGATCAGGTTTCATCCTCGGAGAATCTGACATCATTTAATACACGAGTAAGCAATGACGATGTTCTGGCGATAAGTACATCTTCAAGTGCCAGCGAAGGTACGCACAATGTACAGGTAAAACAGCGTGCCGCATCTGAGACATGGATAAATGACGGTTCAGATTTTCGGTACAAAAGCGACTATGTCGGCCAGGGGAGATTTATCTACTCATATAATGGATATGAGCGAGTTATTTCGACAGTCGAGGACGAGACCACACTTGAAGACCTCGTAAATCTTATAAATAATGACGAGAATAATCCGGGCGTAAGCGCAAGTCTTCTTAATCAAGGCGGCAGTTACCATCTTATGCTAAGCGGAAGGCAGACCGGCACAGATTATAACATTTCTATAAATCAGAGCAACACCGAGCTTTGGACCACAACATCCGAGCTGACTACCACGCAGGGCAGAAGGGCAGAGCTTTCTACTCGTATAAACAGGCTGGAGCAGTTCAGCGGCTCGCTGGAAGGCGGTGAGTCCATAACAATCAGCGGAACGACTAATGACGGCACCACCGTAAGTCACGATATTGAGATACACGAAAATACAACCGTAGAGCATTTGCTCGATGGAATCAACGATGCCTATGATGGAACCGCCACAGCTGTTCTGGATCGAGGCAGGATCCGTTTGCTGGATAGCACCAGCGGTGAAAGCCTTATGACATTTGAACTCGAATACAATCCTGGCAGTGGTGAAAGCTCATTCGACATTCCATCAACTACTCAGTCAACCGTAGGCGGCAGCGTCAATGCGGACCTGGACAGTTTTGAACCTGAGTCTTTTCTCAAAACACAGTCCGCACAAGACTCCCTGATAAAGGTAAATGGCTATCCCCCCGGCGAGGATAACTGGATAGCAAACAGTACTAATACAATAACGGATGTTATAGGCGGCGTAACATTAGACCTTAAATCCGCTTCCGAGTACAATGAATCAACCGGCACATATCAGCCTGTCGATATCGCCATAAATAAAAACACATCCGCTGTAAAGGATAGGCTCGAAGGTATGGTTTCGGCTTATAATGAAGCAATAAAGCTGATACTGGAGAAGACCGAATATGACCTCGAAAAGGAAGAAGCCGGAATACTCTCAGGTGAAAGCAGTGTCAGTTTTATGCGAACCAATATGCGGGCTCCGTTTGGTCGTATTGCTACCGGCTTTATAGAAACACTCGACAGCTTTGTGCAGGCGCGGGACATAGGCTTAACTGTTGACGGCAGAGGAATGCTCGAACTGGACACCGACCAATTGGAACAGGCTATTAATGAAGATTATGAAGGTGTTGTTGACCTTCTGGCCGGTAGCGGAATCGGAACCAGCAGCAACTCATCGGTGCAGTTTTACAACGCATCGGACAGAACCGAGCCGGGAACCTATAATGTCCGTGTAGAATGCGATGACGCCGGAAATGTTACCGGAGCATGGATAAAAACCTCCTCTCAAAGCGAATGGCGAGAAATGAATGTTCAGGGTGATGTTATGCAGGGCCCTCTGAATCTTAGCAGCGATGATCCCGAACGAGGCCTTCAATTAATGTTTCATTGGGACGGTCAGGAGCATACATCCGAGAACCCCATAGAAGCGACTATAAGAGTAAAAGAGGGAATCGCAACATCACTGGACAGAACTCTCGACGAATTTCTCGAGTCAGACGGACGAATCGCTATCAGTCAGGACAATCTCAATCGGCGGATAGACAATCTACAGGACAGAATCGACCGGGAGCAAAGACGACTCGAAACCGAGGAAAACCGATTAGTAATGCGCTACGCCAGGCTTGAAAGAACGCTTACCGAGATGCAGCAGCAAATGGAGGCAGCGGGCCTGATGGGGGGGGCTTAGGTGTGATATCAACGCGGCTGTTTACGCGGTGGTTTTAAAATTTGTATTCCAGCTTCTGATAAGAGTTTCTTCAGTCTGTTATATCTTTTTTCCTTGGGATTATTGCCAAAAATCATTGCCGCGTTAACTCCTTCAAGATGCCTTTTTTGAAATGAATCATCCAGCGACGGCGCATATATAATTATATGCCGGTAGCGGTGTCGCAGTTGGGTCAGGACCTTTGAAAGATACTTGGCATTGCCTTTGAAATTACCGGCAGGCCAGAGCGAAAGGTTTTCGACGCCGCTTCTAATCGGCCTCAATCGATCTGATTCTGCTTTAATATCGAACACTTTCGAGACTGAATCACGCTTAATATCCATATCGACAAGCAGCGTCTTGCCGGACTGATCCGCCAGCGACACAGCCAGATTCACAGCAACTGTAACCGGCAAGTCCTCCGTACCAAGCGCAGCGGCCATAACTATCCGTGTCTTGTCACCACCCTGCCGCAACATATTAATCGTCGCCTGATAATCATCCTGTGAGTTATCTCCCAAAACAACGGCATTCCACAATGGAACTTTGCTGTCATTGGCCATAGCGTCTGGTTTTTCCAATCCATCATTTTCCATTTTATCCGCCTCGACCTGGCTTGCCTCGACCTTTATTCTACTGTATTTATCCTTATAAGAGTCGCTTATAGCCTCGTCGCCAACCTTTGTCAACAAAGCCCTTCGCAATATAACCCAGCATGCAAGCGTCATCATAACAAGCTTGGCCTGGCATATCAGAGCCAGTGCCGCTGCCGGCGACCAATGCTGAGCGCTTGGCAAAAGCGATTGTGCCTGCAAAGCCGCACCTGCGGCCGCAAAGGCGAAGATAAAAGGTTCCACAATGGCATCGACTACCACAAAACCGGCGGTGGCCGAAAAAGCTCTCAAAAACCCCGCCTCACGCTCGATGTCGGCGCCAACGGTTTGGGCATCGTCAAATGTAAGCACACCTGCTGATACTTCACTTTGAAGGGCCATCTGCTTGAGTGGTGTCTCGATTTCTATTTTTTCTTTGGCGAAGCGTCGAATCCATCTAACCGTCCACAGAACAACTACTAAACAAATAATCACTAAAACCGAGACAGCCAATGAAAAAGCAACTGAGTTTTCGCTGCCAGCTGCCTGGCCAACGGAGTCGATTATCCTTCCCGTATCAGCGGCGGTGACGATCCGCCTTGCACCTGCCAAGGCCGTAAATAATCTCACCGCCGTAGCCAAAACTATCAACAAAGGAAACCCGCTGACCTGTAGTATCCTCCTTGCTGAAAAAGTTATCGCCACAATCCCCAAAGTCAGTGACAAGCTGAAAATAAGCACAATATCCAGCACATGACCTCTCAGCGGTACCACCAGCGCCGCTATAATCGTAACAAACGCTGTCGCGAATAAAAAATCATAACGGCCGGCGCCTCTGCCCAACTGGCCTGCACTGTCATTTTTATCATAGTCTGCCATAACTTGTTAAAAGCCTTGCCGCCTTGCATTGTTTTCCTAATTGCCGCCTTTGCCTTTCATCCGGTAAATCATAGCCAGTATTTCTGCCACGGCCACGAAAAGATTCTGCGGTATCGGCTGGCCCGGCTCGACCGAGGAATAAAGCGTTCGTGCAAGTTCCGGCCTTCTTACAATCGGAACTCCGTGACCGCGTGCAATCTCACGAACCTTTTCTGCCATTAAGTCCGCGCCTTTGGCAACGACCATCGGACAATCCATTTCGCCGGGATTATACTTTAATGCCACCGCCACATGCGTCGGGTTAGTCAATACCACATCGGCCTTGGGGACTTCCTGAAGCATCCGCTTTCGCACCATCTCTGTCTGAAGCTGCCTTATGCGAGATTTAACCTCGGGCGAACCATCGCTATCACGGTGTTCTTCTTTGACCTCCTGCTTGGTCATCTTCAGTTCCTGTATGTACTTCCAATGCTGATAAATCGCGTCAATGACAGCAATAGGAATCAGCGCAACACATATTCTTATAAGCATCCCCAGGCAAAGAGAAGCGATACCAGCTATTATTTCACTTGTCCAGGCATATCTAAGGCGGGTCATCTCGTCAAGTCTGTCACGCATATAGAAATAGACTATCAGCGCGACAACGACCATCTTAGCTATGGAAATGCCAAGCTTAACCAAAGCTCGAACATCGATAAGTTTCTTAGCTCCCTCAATGGGATTTATCGCCTCCGGCTTAGGAGCAAGAGCCTGCGTCGAATAATTAAAGCCCGAAATCACAATACATGCAAGTACCGAACCGACCGTCAGGAATAATAGCAGAGGACTAATAGCGAAAACCATACCGATTATTTTAGAGTTGAAAAAAGCCGTAAATCTATCACCCGATGAAAACACCGAATTATCAATAGCCATCGCATCTTTCATCTGCTCGGTCATCCACCCCAGCATCGAAGGCCCAAGTAAAGCAAGCCCGAGCATAAGCGCAACAATACACACAGATGCGGGAAGCTCCTCGCTTCGGGCAACCTGGCCTTTTTCGCGAGCTTTTTTGAGCTTTCGCTGTGTTGGCTGTTCTGTCTTTTCAGCTGCTGGTTGTTCTGCCATTTATTTATCCCGTTTTTCTATATCGGAAGCAGTAAAGCCATCCAGTCGGCGAATATATTAACATATCCGCTGAGAAAAGGAAGCATTACCGTCGCCAACAGAAGTCCCATCGCTGTTTTCATAGATAGCGAAATAAACAGAATGTTCATCTCCGGCACGACCCGTGCCAACACAGCCAGCACCAAAAGCAAAAGCACAAATGCCGCCAAAAGAGGCGCTGAAAGCCTAAGACCGGCTATAAGCATAGTCGCACCAGCCTGAACAACACCTTGTGACAATATCTCCACATGGGGCATAGACCCTGCCGGAAAAGCCTGGTAGCTCTGCGAAAGCACTAACAGAAAAAGATGATGTCCGTTGGCGGCCAGAAACATCAAGATGAAAATCATTTCATAAACCAGCCCCAGCGGCTGAACGCTCTCGCCGGTCATCGGATCAAGAATGTTGCTCATTGCAAGTCCCATCTGCCGCTCAACTATTCGCCCGGCCACCTGCACCGCAGCGAATACCAGCGTAACTATCAAGCCCATCGCAAGGCCGTAAATCGCTTCGTTGCTAAGCAGCAAAACCGCCTCGAGTGGGCTAACCTGGGAAGGGTCAATACCGAAAGAATGCGCGGCAGTAAAAAACCCCGCGGTTATTACAGTGATGGCGACTTTGATATTGACCGGAATATTCATTGCCCCGAATACGGGCAAAATCAGAAAAAAAGCCGAAGTGCGAGTCAGCACCAAAGCAAACCCCAGCAGTTTTTCTATTGTCAAATCCACAACTTCACGGCCCAAAATTCTGCATCATTGAGAATATATCATGAGTGTATGACAAGAGAGTCTGGAGCATCCAGTTGCCGAATAAAAGCGCGACGAATCCCATTGCCAGCAACTTAGGCACAATCGTCAGCGTCATATCGCGTATTGATGTTACCGCCTGGAAAATCGTAACCACCACACCGACGACCATACAGGTAATCAGAAGCGGCGCCGAAACTATCAGTCCCGTTTCGAGCGTGTATCTGCCTATATAAATAACATAAGAAGAATCCATAATTTACCTCGAATTTATAAAAACCCCATACTCAAGCTTTCAGCCAGAAGCGTCCATCCGTCAACGAGAATAAAGAGAACCAGCTTCAGCGGCAATGACACCATCACCGGGGGAAGCATCATCATACCTGCACTTAAAAGGACACTTGCAACAACCAAATCTATCAACAAAAACGGTATAAACAGCAAACAGCCCATCTCAAACGCCGTACGAAACTCGCTTATTACAAAGGCAGGCACAACAATATGAAGTCCCAGATCACGCATCGACTCAGGCTGAGGAATCTCCGCCATCCGCACGAATAAGGCCACATCCGACTCTCTGCTCTGCCTGAGCATAAACTCCTTTATTATTTCCGAAGCGTTTTCGCCGGCCGTCTGGAAAGTCATTTCGTCCTCCAGATAAGGCTGAACGGCGTATTCGTTCATTAGTGATAATGTCGGCGCCATCGTGAAAATTGTCAAAAACAGAGCCAGACCGATAATCGCTATCGTCGGCGGGATTGTCTGCGTCGTAAGAGCTCGCCGCACAAAAGAAAGCACGATAACAATCCGAGCAAAAGATGTCATCAAAACAAGCAGCGACGGCAGTATCGCCAATCCCGCGAAAATAATCGCGATTTTTACCGGCGTTGACCAGTCATCATCAGCTTCTTCCTCGGCCTCAGTTGCTTTGTCAAGCAGTTCCGTAATATCCATCAATGAAGGCAGACCAGCCACATTGCTAAGCTCGGCATCATCAGTGCCGGGAAAATCAATCTCCTGAGCGTCAGAACCGGCGCCGAAAGAGAGAAATATCAAAATTATTAAAAATACTGTAAGTGATTTAAGGTTCATTGGGCTTTTGCTCTGCCTTTTGGTTCTGGTCTGCTAATACCGCGGAAAAGTCGTTAAGGTCGGCAAGTCGGGTGATCTGTTCATTTGTAACACCGATGATTAAAGTCCTCTCACCTGCCTGTATCAGGTGAATCGCACGGCGGGAGCCAAGATGCAGCGTCTCGATTATCCTCATCTGCTTGCTCGAAGAAGCACCGAGCTTCGGAACAAACCTTTTCGAGACATAAACCCCGATCACAGCCAGCGCAAGCAGCAACGCAAGCGAAATAGCCATTTGCCAAAACAGCCGAGTGGTGCTTACTTGCCTTTCCGGCTGCTGGTTATCCTCCAGTCTCTGGCGGAGACTCTCGGAAATCTCTCGAGCAGCTTCATTGGGCTCATCGGCACGAACCTCTTGCGCATTGCAAATCTGCACCCAGAAAGGCACAAGCAGGGCAATCAACAGCACATTTATCAGTCTTTTCTCGAACATACCAAGGGCCCCGAAATTCCGACATCACCAGACATTTGCAAATTTCGTGCCTGAACCCCTGAATGCTCGTTTACGCCGCATTCACAGCCCTTTGGACTAAGGCTGTGTAGAAAAACTATACACTTTCCAAGAGCAATTATAATCAGCAAAGCGGTTTTGCGGGTGCAGACCGCGGCTGAAAAGTTATAACGGAAATTGCTTGATTTTTCACAACCTTGATAGTAAATATGAAAACAGTGAGTCAGTTGCAATACTCTTTTTCGAGCTAAGAACTATAAGTGTTTATTTGGCAAGGCTTTGCAAGCGGGATGGCAATTTCTGATGTTTGGTTCGGGTGCGAATTATCCTTGGCGTATTTGGGGTCTGCTTAACAAACTTTTTAGGTGATTTTCAGGATTTAGCGGATGTATATAATACCGGCGATTGATTTACGCGGCGGCAAGTGTGTTCGTCTTATACAGGGCGACTATGAGCGACAGATTGACTATCGTGATGATCCGGCGGCTCAGGCGGTAGAGTTTGCCCAGGCAGGGGCGCGATGGCTTCATGTGGTTGACCTTGACGGTGCAAAGGCGGGCAGGCCGGTCAATACTGCCGCGATAGCAAATATCGCCGCAACCGGCAAACTTCGTATCGAAGTGGGCGGAGGAATACGCGATGATGCCTCTATTGAGCAGTTGCTTCGGCTGGGTATAGAGCGAGTTATCATCGGAACAAAGGCCGTCAATGATTTTGAGTGGTTCGCTGCGATGGCGAGCAAGTATCCCGGCAGACTTGTACTAGGACTGGACGCTCGCGGCGCTACTGTTTCTACCGAGGGATGGACTCAGCAGGCAGGCAGGTCGCTGATTGATTTCGCGATTGAGGCTGCCGAGCTTCCCATCGCGGCAATAATTTATACCGATATTGACAGAGACGGGATGATGTCCGGGCCTAATCTGGAGCGGACGGCGGAGTTGGCCAAAATGGTGCAGGTTCCGGTAATCGCCTCGGGCGGGGTTAAGGAAATCGGTGATATTTACAGGCTCTCCTGTATCGGCGTAGAAGCGGTTATTGTAGGCCGCTCGCTTTACGAGGGCACTTTGAATCTTGCCGATGCCATAAAAGCGACTCAAGGGTCGGCTTGAAAAATCACCGCGTATTAGCTAAAAACAGCTAATGTCGTAGGCGGACCGTAAAATTGTTTGTTTGCCCTTGACTGTGAAAGCAAAATCAGTATCATTGGCGGTTGACTTATGCGTTGTCTCGGTGTAAGCGGCTTGCATCGCAGAATAGGCGTTAAACCAGCTTAACTTATCAAGGAGGCCTGTTATGGCAAAGACGATTCTCATCATTACAGCAATCATAATTTCAACGGTTTTGAGCGGTTGCGGTCCTACCGATATGGACTCGGCTCAACGGCGTCCACGCTCAAGAGAACTGACGGCGCAAATTGATGCGGCTACGGCAAAAGAGACCGACCTTGTCGAGGGTTTGATTCACCATCGCCGGGGTTATCAACGCTCCCTGGAGGAACTTGCCAGCTATTATGAGCAAACCGGCAATGATATGAAGCTTCAATGGGCACAGCAAGAGCTTCGCGATTTTGACCAAGCAAATCAGTACGACTATATTATTGAGGCTGTTGTGGCCGGTCCTGATTTGCGAGGCGATCGCTCGATAGCTGAGGCTGATTTGCTTTTCCGTGAGGCCAGAGATATAGAAGCCGGTGCAAGGCGTGTTATAGGCTATGACGGTGATGAACTTCGCCGTGCGTTGGATAAGTACAATGAGCTTATCCGACGGTATCCCAACAGCGATAAGATAGACGACGCGGCCTATCATGCCGGTCAGGTATATGAGCGTTTCCGTGACTGGCGGCTGGCGGCGATTTATTTTCAACGGGCTTATCAGTGGAATCCCGATACGCCGCATCCGGCTCGATACAGAGCGGCGCATGTTCTTGACCAGCGGCTTGCGCGGCGTCAGGAAGCGCTGGAGCTTTATCGTGAGGCACTGGAAAAAGAAGACCTGCGGTCCTCGCAGCGTGACTTCGCGGAAATTCGCATTGGGCGGCTGACTAAGCGCGAGCAGCAGCTTGAGCGGGATATGTAATTGTCACAGCGTGGAACTTTAACAGCACTATCAGGGCGGGCCGGTCAAAAAACCGGCTCGCTTTTTTTATGCCCGATGATTTTGAAAAAACAGTAGCGCATTTCGTCGCCGAGCATAATCTGTTTGACGATGCCGAAGGTATTGTCGCGGCGGTTTCCGGCGGTGCGGATTCGGCGGCGTTGCTGGAAATTTTGGCGGCTCTTTCGGATAAGGGGCTGATGAATGCCAGGGTAATTGTCGCGCATGTTAATCACCGATTGCGAGGAGCCGACGCCGATGCCGACGAAGCGGCTGTGGTAACGCTTGCCCGACGGTATAGGCTGGAGGCTTTTGTACGGCGTGTAGATGTGCCTGCCCTTGCGAAATCGCGGAAGCTATCAATCGAAACAGCCGCTCGGCAGGGCAGGTTGGCAGCTCTTATGAAACTGGCGACAGAGCATAACTGCTCAGCCATAGCTACGGGACATCACAAGGACGACAACACCGAAACAATGATACAAAGGCTCGCCCGAGGAACGGCTTTTCGCGGTCTCGGCGGGATATGGCCGAGACGACAATTCGACAACGGCGTGACATTTGTCCGTCCGCTGCTTTGCGTTGGCAGAAGTCAGATTGAGAAGTATCTAAACAGCAAAAACCTGCCATGGCGAACCGACCACACCAATGCAGAAATTGATTATCGCAGGAACTTCATCCGCCATCGGCTGCTGCCTGAGTTGCAAAAAGACAGTGACAGTGACCTCGCTGGAAAACTGTTTTGCCTTTCGGCTAAAGCGCGGAGCTATTACAAAGCGGTGCGGCAAAAGGCCGAGGATTTCTGGGCGGATGCGGCTGATGTTGCTAAGGGGCAGGTTCGCCTGGATGTCGCGGCCTTTACGAAACTGGCTCAGCCTGTAAAGGCCGAGCTGATAACGATGGCGATGACAGCCCTTGATACTGGTCTTGGGGATTTGCGGCAGGAGCATTTCGAGCGGACGATTATGCTGGCCGATGAAAATATCGGTGGAAAATCCGTCCAGCTTCCTCAGGGCATAACGGCGGTGCGACGGCACGACAAGCTGATCTTCAGCCCAGCCAAAACCGCCCGCACAGCGACTCGCCCGACCAGCAGCGAGCCAGGGCGACAGGCCAGGCAAATTCATATTCCCGGACGCACAAGCTTCGAGGCAGTTACTATCGAAGCGGATATGTTAGACATAGATAATTCCTATCTTGAAAACTTCAAGCGGGACAAAACAGCGGATATCGAATGGTTCGATTACGACAAGCTAAAGCCGCCGCTGATTGTGCGTTATCGGCGGGCAGGTGATAAATTTTATCCGCTGGGTCTGTCTGCCGAAAAGAAAGTCGGCAAATTCATCACCGATGAAAAAGTGCCTTACGAGCTTCGCGAAAAGCTGAGGATAATTGCCGATGCCGATGAAATTCTCTGGCTTGCGCCGGTGCGGATAAGCGAAAAAGCAAAAGTCACCAATTCGACAAAAACTATCCTGCAATTAAAAATCACATAGACAGTTCTTACCTCGCTTTTGTCAGCTTTGTTATAAGCTCTTTCCGGTCGGGGTATTTTTCAACGAGAATGTCACGCTCGGCCAGTTCAAAATCGGCAAACTCAAAACCGGGCGACACCGTGCAGCCCATAAGGGCGAATTCGGCGTCTTCATCTTCCAGACAGCAGCCCTGCCAGACTCCCTTTGGCATCAGTAACTGCGGCTGATGTCCGGCTGCAATATCGTTACCGAGAGTAACGGTTTGCGAGCTGCCGTTTGGAAACAAAAGCAGAACTTTTACAGGCCCGCCCGTATAAAAGTGATAGATTTCATCGCTTTTGAGTTTGTGCATCGCCGAGAATACGCCCTTTTTCAGCAGGAAAAATATGGATGTGCCAAAACATCTGTCCGAGTCGTACCTCTCAGGCAGGGCCGATTTGCCTATCTTTTCCTCACTGCGATACACTTCATTGTAATATCCGCCCTCTTCAGGCAGCGGTTTCAGGTTGAAATGTTGTATAATCTGCTCAGCCGTCTGCATAAATTTTTTCCTTTTAAGAGGTTAGTAATACAGGCTGACCTCGGTTATAATTTCAACGAGGGTAATGTCAAGATGATAATTTCTCAAACTCAGGGGGTTTTCTTGTAAGTGGTTAATGAGTAAATACTTATGTATCCACAGGCAGTATTTATTGCTTCTGTCAGAGCTGATAAAAAACGGTATGCACCGAGATCAGGCCGCCTTAAACGAATATTCTTCTCAAAAAGCTTTTTAAAACCCTGAGCTTTAGTATCACAGCTATTGACTTTAGCGGTCTTTTATAGTAGAATACCTTTTAGGAATGAGAAAACTATTTTAACTCAGGAGTAGGGGACAATTATGTTTTACCTCAAAAAGCACACTTTTTTAGCAATCACCGCCGTTTTTCTGCTCGCAGGCGTGGTCAACGCAGGATTTGAGCGAATTCCGGAGGGTATGACGGCAGGCGAATTTGAAGTTGCCCGGCAACAATTAATAGAGCAGGGCTATCAAACGCGTCTGAGAACACTCAAACATCAGGCCCAACTCAAAGTCCAAAGGCTCACAACAGCAGAAAGAGCCCTCTGGGTGGAGTTTATGCGGATGAAAGGGGCTAAAATAGGCCCTCAGGAGTATTTTCGCGATATTCTGCTCTATGCAGGGGAATTGCCCTTTAACATTACCGAAGACGCTTTTTTCCGCCAGGACTTGATACAGGAGTATTTCAGGCAGGAAGCGGCCCAAATGCTGCTGGACAAACAAGCCTACCGCAGAATCCTCTCAATAATTGAAGACCCGAAAATCAGGAAGGATTCTCCGTTGTGGAAAAAAGCCTTTCGTGTTCAGCAGCTAATGCAGCCGTTCCAGCTAAAGTTAAATGCCATCGAAACCCGCAGGGCGTATCAACTCGCTAAACTGGCTGAGCTTATAGAGCAGCATGATTCTGAGCCGGTCCATATTATGACCGAGCCGGTGGCTGATGAGCAAAGCGAGCTTGTCGTCAGTGCGATAAGCTTTGGCGATGAGCCTTCGGCGATGATAGCCGATAAGCTTATACGACAGGGAGATACCATAAACGACCTGAAAGTTACCAAAATTTACCAAAACAGCGTCGCTTTTGAGTCAGAAAGTGCTTCCTGGACACAGGAAATCGGACAATTGCCGCCCGAGAAGACTGCTTCAAAATAGCTGACAGAGGCTGCACCTGCTCGCAAACGGCACATAATCATTGACCGCCGGTGATTATCAGATAGGATATTGGCCGGTTATGGTTATGTTGTCGGAGAGCGTATGCACAGGTTTTTTGTTTCAACTGCCGATTTTCAAGGTGACATCGTCCGTTTTGACGCCGAGCAGGTCCATCAATTGCGAAAGGTCTTGCGATTTGCGCCGGGTCAGCGCGTAATCGTACTGGACAACACCGGCAAACAATATGAAGTCGAGCTTGCAAAAGACCTTAGCCATGCTCGCATCATCGCTCAGAAATGGGTCGAGGCCGAGCCGAAAGTCAGCGTTACGCTGTTTCAATCCCTGCTAAAACGCGAAAAATTTGAACTGATACTACAAAAATGCACGGAAATCGGCATATCTCGATTCGTGCCGGTGGTTACATCAAGATGTCTGATCCAGGACACACGCCTGAAACAAAACAAAATTCAACGCTGGCAGAAGATTCTAAAGGAGGCCGCCGAGCAGTGCGGCAGAGGCTGTGTGCCGGAGCTTGCCCCCGCTGTTCGGCTGGATGAGGCGGCAGAGCAATTCGGCAAATTAGAGCGAGTCATTGTGCCGTGGGAAGAAGCTGCCGAAGGAGATATTCGCAGTGCTTTACTGCCGCAGCGGCCTCAGCAGGTGGGCATTCTAATAGGCCCCGAAGGAGGGCTAAGTCCGCAAGAGATAAAGACCTGCTGCGAGAACGGGGCGGTTGTGGCAAGTCTTGGCAAACGAATACTGCGAACAGAAACCGCTGCCATCGCGGCAGGGGTTCTGGTAATGGACGCTCTGGAGGGAGCCGCCGGCGATGAGTGAGGGGACTTTATATCTTGTGGCCACGCCGATAGGTAATCTCGGTGATATGAGCGAGCGGGCGATAGAGACTCTAAAGAGCGTGGATTTTATCGCCAGCGAGGACACTCGCAAGACCGGAATACTGCTGAAGCACTTCGGAATAAAGCAAAGGCAGATTTCATTTCACGAACATAACGAACGCCGCAAGACCGAGCGGATTGTTAATATGCTGCTGTCGGGTCAAAACGCGGCAGTGGTCAGCAATGCCGGCACTCCCGCGATTTCAGACCCAGGCTACAGGCTTGTCCGAGCCTGCATAGATGCGCAGATTGAGGTTACAATGATACCCGGAGCAGCGGCTTTTGTTATGGCGGTGGTGCTCTCGGGGCTTGCCGCGGACAGCTTTGTTTTTCGAGGATTCGCCCCCAGAAAAAGCGGCAAACGACAAACATTTTTGGCAGTCGATAAAGACAGTCCTCATACACTTGTATTTTATGAAAGTCCCTACCGTGTAAAAAAATTCCTCACCGACGCTCTGGAAGTTTACGGCGACCGCAAAGCAGCCGTAGCAAAAGAACTGACCAAAAAATTCGAGACAATTCACCGTGGACGAATATCAGAACTGCTTGACCAACTCGACGAAAAACTAAAAGGCGAATATGTAATAGTCATCGAGGGAAAGACATCGGATTAAATACTTTGAGACTGGTCGAAAGTGACTAATCTGAGTTTTCCGTTTCCGGCCAAGTTTCTTTTATTCGCTTTAGAAGTCTTTCGGCACAGTCTTTGTCGATATCCCGAAGGATTTGGTACTGTTTTACAGCAGCTTCTTTGTTGCCATTGTCCACATAGACGGTTCCAAGTTTGTAATTTATGGTAGCGTCATCAGGGAAGAAAGTTAAAGCCTTTTTATATGCTTTTATTGCATTAGTGGTTTGCCCGAGATGATTGTAGGAGCATCCCAATACATGATATGTGCTTTCGAAGTCTGGATCTAAAACTTTCGCCTGCTTGAGGGGTTTAATGGCTTCTTCATATCGTTCAAGTGATGCATAAGACAACCCTAATCCATAGTAGGCATCAGTCCAGTCAGGTTTATTTTCAATTGCCTGCTTGTAAGCATTGGCGGCTTCTTTATGTAGACCGAGATGGTGATAAGCAATGCCCATGCCGTAATAAGCATGGGCATAATCCTGTTTTATTTCAATTGTCTGCTTGTAAGCATCGGCGGCTTCTTGATATAGACCGAGATGGTGATAAGCATTGCCCATGCCGTAATAAGCAGAGACATAATCCGGCTTTATTTCGACTGCCTGCCTGTAAGACTCGATGGCTTTTTGGTGTTGGCCGAGATTTTGATACGAGCTTCCCAGTCTGCGATACGCATGAGCGTAGCCAGGTTTATGTTCAATTGTCTGCTTGTAGGCATCGGCGGCTTCTTGATATAGACCGAGATTGTGACAAGCAATGCCCATGCCGTAATAAGCAGAGGCATAATCCTGTTTTATTTCGACTGCCTGCCTGTAAGACTCGAAGGCTTCTTGGTATTGGCCAAGACGGAGATAAGCGTTACCCAGTCCGTAATAAGCAGAGGCATAATCCGGTTTTATTTTGATTGCCTGTCTGTGAGACTTGAGGGCTTGTTGGTATTGGTCGAGATGGGCATAAGATTTACCCAGGTTATGATAAGCAGAGGCATGATCCGGTTTTATTTCAATTGCCTGCTTATATGCATTAACAGCTTTTTGATACTGGTTCATCCTTTGGTAACACCACCCAATATTCAAATAAGCACTTAAATACTGTGGATTTACTCTAATTGTTTCTTGATAAGCTTTTATTGCATCCTCAATTCTTCCAAGATTCCGATAAGCTTGACCAAGATTAAAATTTGCAACATCCAGATTTGGGTTAAGTTCAATGCTTTTTTTTGCTGCGATAATCGCACTTTCATAATCTTTCCACCGCAAATAAACAACTGCGACATTATTATGCGCGAAATCGAAATCCGGACTTATCTCGATGGCTCTTTTATGCGCGTCCATTGCCTTCTGATCTTGGCCGAGTCTGCCATATACTATTCCGAGGTTATTATGTGCCAGCGTAGCGTTCGGGTCTATGGCGATTGCTTGTTTATAGGCATCCACGGCTTTGTTATCCATGTGCAGCCTGTCGTAAGCTCTGCCAAGGTGATAAAATGCGCTAGAACTTTTCGGGTCGAGAGTAACGGCCCGGCTGCATGCTTCTATGGCGTCTTGATATAGATTCGCATCATCGATATATATTTGCCCCAACGCCAGATGCGCATCAAAAAAATCCGGATTTATTCGGGTTGCTCTTTTGAAAGCGGCAATAGCGTCTTCGGTACGATCAAGCTTCTCATAGATACGACCCAGAAACAAATACGCCTCAGCAGAATTAGGCAGTACTGTGATAAGACGATTAATTATTCTTGCGGCTTCTTCGGCTTGATCGAGCTTTATATGTATGGCAGCAAGTGTGGCATACGCTTCGGGCGTCAGCGGTCTTATTCGTATTACCGCATTGAATGCCTCAATAGCTTCCTCGTAGCGTTTTAATTCAAGTAAACAGGTTCCTGCCAGTGAATAAGCAAACGCGTCTCTGGAATTTTTGTCAAGAACCTTTTGGGAATACTCAAGAGCCTTTTCATACTCGCCGGCTTCAAGATGTGTAATAGCAGATTCATAAAGCTCTTGTACGCGTTTGGCCAATTGCTGCTCGGCGTTTGCGATGCAACTGTTTGAGGTAAATTCAGATGATGCCAGAACCAGCAAAACAACGAGAAATACAAATTTTGTTCCCATTGCTAATCTCATTTTGTTGCCTTTCACCTGTTTACTCTCAACACGCTATATAATAAAATTATACCGCCTTGGCCGATAAAGACAAAGCTTTTTTGTAATTTAAACAGGCGATTTATCATATCGTTTTAACTTCGCCGGAGCCGGTGGTTGACGGCGGGGGTGGGCGGTCTTATAATCGCCGCTTTAATCAGATTTTACCAATCAGGGAAACAGCTATGGCCAAGAAGAAAAAGAAGAAAAAAAGCAATTTGTGTAAAAAATGCACGGGTATGTGCTGCCGCTATGTGGCTTTGCCTATTGAAACGCCGGAGGATAAAGAAGATTATGACGATATTCGGTGGTATCTGGCGCATAAGGACATCACGGTTTTCGTTGAGGACGGCGACTGGTATGTCAATTTCAAGACCACCTGTCGGCATTTATCCACAGAGGATTACAAATGCACAATATACGAAAAGCGCCCCAAAATCTGCCGTAAATACAAGGCCGACGACTGCGATTTTATTGACGGCGAATACGATTACGATCTTCACTTTACCAATGATAAGCAGATGGAAGAATATATCAGAATAAAATTCGACAACAATGTAATCGAAAAGCCTGTCAAATCTAAGAAGAAGAAAAAGAGAAAGAAAGCCAAAAAATCCAAATCCAGACAAAAAGCCGGAGCCGCTCGATGAAGATACCACCGGTAAAAGGTACGAGAGATTTTTACCCGCCGCAGATGAACAGGCGCAACTGGATAATCGACGGCTGGAAGAGTGCTTCGCTCCGCAACGGGTTCGAGGAATATGACGGGCCGATATTCGAGCATTTGCAGATGTATCAGATTAAAAGCGGCGATGAGATTGCCGAGCAGCTTTTTTCGCTCAAAGACCGAGGTGGACGCGACCTTGCTATCAGGCCGGAAATCACCCCGACGCTGGCGCGGATGGTCAATCAGCAGATTAACACGCTGGCCAGGCCTATTAAGTGGTTTTCCGTGCCGCGGCTGTGTCGGGCTGAAAGGCCGCAAAAGGGCAGGCTGAGGGAGTTTTTTCAGTGGAATGTGGATGTCATAGGTGTTGATGATGTTCTGGCTGATGCCGAGGTGATTTTCTGTGCGGTGGATTATTTGCGGCAGGTCGGCCTCACGCCGGATGATATCGTGGTTAAGATTTCCAGCAGGAAGATGCTGGCAGAGCTGCTTATTGAGCTTGGTCTGGAGGAATCTCAGCTTGAGCCGGTTTATGCGGTGCTGGATAAGCGGGCGAAACTACCTGAGGATGTTTTTGAAAAACTGCTGGCAGAGCAGGTCTCAGATGGTGACCGGCGAGAGAAGATATTATCGTTGATGGAGGCCGAATCGGTCGAGAAAATCAGCGAAATTGTCGAGCCTGACCGCAAGGCCGCCGAGGCGATTGAAGAAATGTCTCGTTTGTTTGAGATATTAGATCGGATGCAGATCGGTCAGTTCTGCAAATTCGATACGAGCATTGTCCGGGGGCTGGCATATTATACGGGCATTGTTTACGAGATTCACGACAAGGCAGGCCGGCTTCGGGCAATTGCCGGCGGCGGCAGATATGACAATCTGCTAAAGCAGTTCGGCGGTCCGGATGTATCAGCTACGGGCTTCGGAATGGGCGATTCGGTACTGGAGATATTGCTGGAGGAAAAAGGGCTTATCGGCAAAGAAGTAGAGCAAAGGAGTATTGATTATTTCATTGCTTTTGCAGATTCGAAGTATCGCGATAAAGCTATCGAGACCGCATCGAAGATAAGGCTGGCCGGGATGTCGGCGAATTTCAGCTATAAAACGGCAGGGCTCGGTAAACAGTTTAAAGAAGCCGCCGCCCAGAATGCCCGCAAGGTCGTAATAATAGGACAGGAGATTGAGGCCGGGCAACTGGCGGTTAAGGATATGGCCGCCGGACAGCAGCAAACCGTTACGGCGGAGGAGTTTTTCCGCAAGCTTTAGCCGACACGGGTAAATGAAGAAGGATTCTATCAATCATTACGAGAGGGCGTTTGGCAACTGGCTGATAGACAGCGGTTTGCGGTATGTGGCGATAGACGAGCAAAAGCGGGCGGCATTTGGACGCGGTGACCTCAAGAGTTTTGATTATCTGCTTTATCCGGCCAATCAGCCTGCCATAATTGCCGAGGTTAAAGGGAGGAAATTTACCGGCAAATCTCTGGCAGCATTGTCGGGGCTGCAATGCTGGGTTACCGCCGATGATATTGCCGGGCTGGTAGAGTGGCAGCAGGTGCTTGGCAATGGTCACGAAGCGGCGTTTGTGTTCGCTTACCATATTGAGCCGGTTGATGTTGATCTGGACGGCAGGGCGTTCTATGAATATGACGGTAGGCGATATATTTTCTTCGCCGTGGCGCTGGAGGCTTATCGCAGGTATATGAAGCTTCGCAGCCCTCGGTGGAAGACCGTTACATTGTCGGCGGATGATTTTCGCCGTTGCGCAATACAAATGCAGGATTTGCTGTTATAGCGTCAAACTCTTATTGCCAGTTTTCAACAGGGTCGTAGTCGTCCGGCGCTGCGTCATTATCATCATCAGGCTGCTCTGGTTCGGCCTGTTCGGGCTTGACTGCATCATCCTGCTGGTGCTGGTTATCATCTTCGGCCTGCGGTTGGGGTTCTTCCTTTGGCTTGGGCTTTTTCAGTTCTTCTATCTTCGGCAGGTCTCTAAGGGTGTTCAGGCCAAAGACTTGCAGGAATTTTTTTGTAGTGCCGTAGAGCATCGGTCTGCCGAGGACATCAGCTCTGCCTACGATTTTTACAAGACCTTTATACATAAGCTGGCGAATCATCTCACCGGCGGCGACGCCGCGAATGGCTTCGATATCGGCGCGGATAACAGGCTGTTTGTATGCTATTACCGCCAGTGTCTCCAATGCGGCGGGGCTTAGCTTGCTATCACTGCGAGCGCGGAGCAGCTTTTTGAGCCAGTGATTATAGCCCGGCAGCGTAAGCATCTGATATCCCGAGGCGATTTTCTCAATGCGGAAAGCGTGATTGTTCTGCTCGTATTTTTCGTTAAGCGCTTCAATATGCTGTCTTACCTGTTGGTTGCCTGTTTCGGCAATATCGGCCAGGCGGGCAACGGTCAGCGGCTCATCACTTGCAAACAAAACGGCTTCTATAACCGACTCCATCGTCGCTTCGCCGTCTTCTAAGTGCTTGAGTTCTTCATCAGCTTTGTCGGTCGATTCGACGGCGTTTTTCTCTTGCGCCTCATCGGTCTGGTTGTCGGGTTCGACGGGGTTTTGCTGTTGAGCCTCGTCGTCCCGGTCGTTTTGCTGGTTTATATTTTCATCGGTCATATTGTTTTCCAATCAAACGGGTCGGCGTCGGATTTACTCAATTCGATATTCAGACCCTCGGTTATTTCATTTAACTGCCGACACAGCCGTGTCAGCATAAATCGTTCAGAGACAGTATGGCTCAGGCATATACAGCTTAGCCCCGCTTCCTGGGCGGCCAGTGCCAGATGGTGTTTTAATTCTCCGGTCAGATATAAATCACAACCTGCCGATATTACAGAGCTTATTATTTTCCCACACGAACCGGCACATACCGCCGCCGAGTTTACCGTCCTTTTTTTCGGACCTATAAAGCCCATATATTTAGCTGATGTGTGCTGTTTGATCCTCTCAATTATCTGTTCCATCTCCAGCGGCTGGGCGAGCGTGCCCATCCTGCCAAGACCAAGCACCGGCTCGGTGTGATACATTTTGAAAATATCAAATGCCGGCATTTCGTACGGATGAGCCTGTCGCATCGCTGCCACTGTCGCGTCGAGTTTATCAGCCGGGACGATAGTCTCAAAGCGAAGCTCCTCAACGGTCTCGAATTTACCTTGCTGTCCGATAGCGGGCTTTGCTCCCTCCTGCGGCAGGAATGTTCCCTGGCCCTGTGTTCGGAATCCGCAGTTGCTGTAATTTCCGAGCTTGCCTGCGCCAGCTTCATAGACAGCCTGGGCGACTTTATCGGCGTGATCTTTGGGTGTGAAGACCACCAGCTTGAACTTATTCTCTGCCGGGTTCGCTACGAAATCGCCTACAGGTTTTGGCTCGACGATGCCCAGCATCTCGGCCAAAGCGTCATTAACTCCGCCACGGAGTATATCGAGCGATGTATGAATTGAATACACCGCGATGCCGGCGCGGATAAGCTCATAAACAACCGACGCTTCGCCATCGGCGGTGATTTTCTTCAGCCCGTTCCAGATTACAGGATGATAGCTTATTATCATATCGGCCCTGGCTTTTATCGCCTCTGCAAGAACTTCTTTTGTAATGTCGATAGTGAGCATTACATTGGTTACATTTTTCTCAGCTTCACCTGTCAGCAGCCCTACATTGTCCCAGTCCAGCGCAAGCTCGGCAGGCGCTATTGACTGAATCGCGGCAGCTATATCTTTTACTTTCATACTTATCCCTCACATCGCTGTTTAATATCGTTTTCCAGAAGCTCCTGCACTTTCCGTGTAACCGGCCCGACCTTGCCTTCATTGACCGGATGCTGTTCCAGACAATTTACCGCCATAGCTTTCATAACCACATTTGTCAGGAATATCTCCTCGGCGGCAAGAACATCGTCTATCGAAATATCGGTCTGTTCGGCGGAGATGCCGTTTTCGTCTGCCAGTTCCAACACCGCCTTTCGAGCGATACCCGGCAGCACCGGCGTGTCATCTTTGGGTGTAAGAAGTTTGGAGTCCTTGACGATAAATACATTGCTTATACACCCCTCAGCCAGCCGATTATCCAGCGTAAACCAGAGAGCTTCGGACGCCCGTTTTGACCGTGCCTGCTGAAGCGCCAGCATTCGCGAAAAATAGCTTGTTACCTTATGGCCTGTCAGAGGATCCGAGGGGTTCTGCCGAGAATCACACAGTACCGTGAAGACTCCATTTTCATAATACTCTTTCGGATAGTCCTGTGCTCTTGCCGCGGTAATCAGCAGCGTGCTTTGGGGCTGTTCCTGCTCCAGCGGTCCGCCCGAGACAGTTAGCCGAATGCGAGCGTCGGCCAGTTCGTTGGCTTGCAGAGTTTTGTATATCGCGGTTTTTATGTAGTCGCGATCGTATGTCAGATTTATCGAAAGGGCGGCGGAACTTGCCAAGAGTCGGTCAAGGTGGTCTTCGAGCCGCCATACCGTGCCGGAACAGCTTCGCATTGTCTCGAACAGACCCGCTCCGTAAAGAAACCCGCTGTCACTGCATCCGATACAGGCTGCCTCCGAGTCGAGTATTTTATCATTTAGAAAAACTTTTCCGGTCATAGTCGCTTTCATTAACTGTTGTATTCATTCACAGCCGCGATGCCCGCCAGCAGAGCTTTGGCCTTTACATTGGTCTCTTCCCACTCGTCTTGTGGTCTGGAGTCGGCCACTATACCGCCGCCGGTCTGGACATAGGCGTTTCGAGCTTTGATAATAATGGTTCGTATCGCGATATTCAAGCAGACATTGCCGTTTACCCCAAAAACTCCGATGCTGCCGGTATATGGCCCGCGCGCCGTCGGCTCAAGCCGATTGATTATCTGCATCGAGCTCAATTTCGGAGCTCCGGTGATTGAACCGCCCGGAAAAACCGCTCTCAAAATTTCCTCAACTGGCAAATCAGGTCTAAGATGCCCCGAAATCGTTGCCAGAGCGTGAAATACTGACGGATATTCGACGATAGTTCGCGGCTGGCTTACCGTTCGAGTGCCGGGCACGGTTATTCTCGCGATGTCGTTGCGCTCAAGGTCGATTATCATATTAAGCTCGGCCTGTTCCTTTGGGCTGTTCAGCAGGTCGTCATAATTGCAGGCGTTTTGCCGTTGAGCTTTCTCATTTTGCGGAGGAAGCCGCTTGCGAGTGCCCTTGATAGGTTGGGTGCTGATATTCCGGCCTACAATTTTTATAAACAGCTCCGGCGACGCGCTGACCAACTGATAATCACCGCCGTCAATATAAGCTGCGTAAGGACTCGGGTTATATTGGTTCTGCCAGTGAAAAAGCCGAACCGCCGGGCCGGAATACGGCAGGGACATCCGCCGGGAAAAGTTTACCTGATAAACATTGCCGTCATAAATTTCATCCAGTATCTGCCGGACGCTGTCCAGATAATAATCCCTGGTCATATTGCAAGTCGGCTTCTCGGCATCGACATTTTCGCTTATCGCTTTGAATTTTTCTACTTTTGTCTTAGCCGCGCGGTTAAGCATATCCTCCAGCAAAGCGAATTTATCGTTTACTTTGGTCTGGCCTTGGAATTCCAGAGCCAACAGATAGAATACTTCTTCTTTGTGGTCGTAGCATATACTCTTATCGTAGAAATTCAGATCGGCAAGCGGCAGTTGCAGATCATCGGTCGGAGCCTCCGTTACATTATCTATGAATCGGTTGAGGTCATAGCTTAGATATCCCATCCAGCCCGGCACACAGATATCATCGGGCAGCTCGGCAGAGCAATCCTCAACTTTGTATTTTCGCAGGCTAGCGCCAAGCTTTTCCAACGGCCGTTCTTCATTGGTAAGACGACAATGCTCGATAGGCTGAGCCACCCAGTAGCTGAATCTATCGCAGGAAGGATTTGCACCAAGGATTACGGCCTGCGGCATTGACGCGAAAACATCAGAGAGGCTTTGCAGGTTGACTTTACGCTTAATTTTTTTGTGTCGCAATCGACAGGATATTGAAGGAGCGGTTTTATCTTTGGTATTGGTGCAAAAACTCATTAGTCCAAATCGGCCTGAAAATTTTCCATAATCGCCACGCCGCATGAAGTGCCGATGCGGTCGGCTCCGGCCTGTATCATCGCCAAAGCCTGCTCGGCTGTGCGAATACCACCGGCAGCCTTTACCCGGCAATCGCCCGCCGCGTCTTTCATTAGCTTTATATCCTCTATCCTCGCGCCGCCGGCGGTATGTAAACCGGTGCTTGTTTTTATGAAATCGGCCTTGCCCTGTCGGCACGCCGCACAGGCGAACATTTTCTTATCGACATCGAACGCCGCCGATTCAATAATCACTTTCAGGGTAACTTTAGGCGACATTGCATGGCATACCCTTGCCACGGCCTGTATTTGGGTGGTCAGATATTTTGAGTCGCCGGCTTCAATAGCCGCCAAATCGGCCACCATATCGATTTCATCTGCACCGTCCATAATCGCCTGGTGAGCCTGGCTGACTTTTATCCGTGTCGAGTCGGCGCCATGGGGAAAGCTAACCACAGAGCAGACATTGACCCGGCTGTTGTCAAGCCTGTCGGCAGCAAGCGGGATCCATCGCGTATGAACACACACCGAATAAAACCTGTAGCGAACAGCTTCATCGCAAAGTGCGGCGATATCATCGGCCCCGGCCTGCGGCTGAAGCAAGGTATAATCAATCGAAGACGCTAATTGCTCTTTTGTAATCGCAGTCATTTAATATAGCCTTTTTCTCGGAAGAATTTTATCGCAGAGTCTTCATCTTTAAATACTTTCGTAGCCGTCTGCGTGACAAATACCGACGGCTGCTGACTGGCAGTCCAGATAACATAAACCTCCTTGGCTCCTTCGTGGGCGTGCTGAAGTTCCCGCTCTACGCCGGACGAAATTGCCGCCCGCCCGTCGGGCATAGGCGGAATCAGGCTTATTATCATATCGGCCTGGTCGATCAACATAAAGTCACGAGCATATATCTGGCTGTTAATATCGCGTTCTATTTGCTGTATCTGTTCCAGAGGCAAGCAAACCTGCTTGCCAATCGCGGGCAGTTCGATATGGTTTTTGCCATTCTGCTGGGCCTGCCTGGCGTGATTGGGAAGAAAAGATTCCTCAAGATCGGCCGGATCGAAGCAGATAAACTCTCGTTTCATATGCTCTCTGAACAGGTCTATCCTTTGGCGCACCTGCTCTATGTCACTTACATGAGTCATTGGAAAGCTCAAATACGCTCTTTTGCGATCCCTCTGAAAAACAAGCTTGTAAAAAGTCTCCACAGTCTCGCTGTCGTTGCCGCGAGCGATACAGTAAAACGGTGCTTTTTCATTGACACCCTTTTGCAGCATTTCTGTACCGATGATTTCCTCCTCGCGCCAGACGATAAGGTCTTTCAGCGTATGGTCGATGTTATGCTCCTCAGCCAGGCGAGCGTGCATCGCGATAACGCCGTCAATAACATTGATATACACATCAGCATTAAGCTGGCGCATCTGGTCGAAATCAACTGCCGGGAAAAGCCCGTGCCGCCACCGAAAAGTCGCGTGAGTATTGACGATAAGGTTCTCGGAGGTTTTAGCCTTGGCGATGGCGTCTTTGAAAACGCTGCGGCGAAGTGAGCTTAAACGCTTCATTGAAATATCGAGTATCTTACCCGGCGGAATGTCCGGTGACTCGGCGTACATCATGTCACCGATATTGCACAAGTGAACATCTTTGCCGCGCTGCTTGGCAAACCGACAGACCTGCCGCAGGTATGTCTTTTTATCAACCCCCGTCATTCCCGTAACAACTACTATCATTTCATACTCCCGGCTGGGATATTCACGATTGCTCAGCCTGAAGCGATAGGCCGATTTTATAGATTTTCCAGACGCTGCTGCTTGTCGTGTTCCTGAAGAGCCTCGATAACTTCGCTCAAATCACCGGCTATTATCTTATCAAGACTATACAGCGACAAGTTAATTCTGTGATCGGTCATTCGATTCTGCGGAAAGTTATAAGTCCTGATTTTCTGCGACCTGTCGCCTGAGCCGATAAGGCTCTTGCGCTGCGAGTCCCGTTCGAGGCGTTTCTGGCTTTCAAAATGCTCGTAAATCCTGGATTTGAGTATTCGCCAGGCTTTGGAGCGGTTTTTGTGCTGGCTTTTCTCATCACGCATAGAGACGGTAATGCCGGTAGGGGTGTGTTCGAGCTTTATCGCGCTGTTTAGCTTGTTGACACTCTGGCCGCCGGGGCCGCCAGAACGGCTGACATGCTCTAAAACATCATTTGGGTCAATTTCTATGTCGATTTCTTCCGGCTCCGGCAAAACCGCGACCGTCGCCGCCGAAGTGTGAACCCTGCCCTGTGATTCGGTTTCCGGCACTCGCTGGACACGATGGCCGCCGGATTCATAACCAAGCTCCGCCCAAACGCCGGGCCCGCTTACATTAAAAATAACTTCCCGAAAGCCACCGTGGTCGCTGTCTCGAAACGATAGCGGCTCAATTTTCCAGCCGCGATTCTCGGCATATTTGGCATACATACCGTAAAGGTCTTTTGCGAAAATCGCTGCCTCTTCACCGCCAGTGCCTGGACGAATCTCCACAATGACCGAGTTTATCGCTTCATCGTCGGCCATAACAAGCGTATCCTGCAACTGCTCCATAAGCTGTGCCTGTTGAGGCTCCAGCTTTTCAAGCTCCTGCTCGGCAAGCACGCGGAAATCCTCGTCAGACGATTCGTCATTGAGTATCTCCTGGGCCTCGCCAATACCCTCTTTGGCCTGGTTGTACTGTTCATACAGCGATACGACTTTTTTGAGCTTGCCCTGTTCTTTTGCAAGGGCGATCATCTTATTGTGGTCCGAGGCAATCTCCGGATCCTCAATTTTGCTCTGAATTTCGTCATATCGCGACTTCAACTCGTCGAGCTTGTTCAACAGGCTTTGTTTTTCTTCTATCATCGGTTAGCCGAATACGAAAATGCAATGGACAGGTATTGTTGCTTAATATAAACAGAACAGACCCGTAACCGGCATATTCCGGCACAGGTCTGCGAGTGTGTGAACCGAGCAATAGCTATTTCTTGTCTTTTTTGAAGTAGTCGCCGCCGTATTTCTTTTTGAATCGCTCAATTCGTCCTGCGGTATCGACATACTTCTGCTTACCCGTATAGAAAGGGTGGCAGCGAGAGCATATCTCGGCTTGAATCTTCTTTGCTGTGCTGCGGGTTTCAAAAGAGTTCCCGCAACCGCAATGCACCGTTACTTTGTCGTATTTTGGATGTATTTTTTCTTTCATAATTAAAACTCTCCGAAAGCATAAAACTATTAATGATAACGCTTATTCCACAGATTTCAACATATTTTTCCATTCAAGCGCTCTCTAAAAAGCGTTTATCACCAATTTTTTCAGATTTTTGACGATTCAGGCTTAAAAAACACGATTGCAGAGAAATTACGCAAATTATCAGCCGCGGTTCAATTGCCCTTTAACCAAATATCAGGCCTTTATTCTTGTCAGCGGGGATTGCTGCCTGTATATTCCTGAAAAGATGTTGTGCAATCGAAAGGATAGAAAATGCCCGCAAAACTCGTTATTACCGGTGCGGCAGGGCGAATGGGTAAAAGAGTCGCAGCTCTGGCCGCCGAAGATGAAAATTTTGAAATAGCAGGGGCCATAGAAAGGCCCGAACATCCCGATACAGGCAAGGATATTGGTTTATTGGCAGGGGCCGGCGAACTGGGGATCAATGTAAAAAGCCAATACCCCGACGACGCCGATCTGGTAATTGACTTTTCCGAGCCCCAAATCGCCGAGAAAACGCTTGATTATTGCCTCGAAAAAAACGCAGCCCTGGTAATGGGAACAACAGGCCTGGACACCGAGCAGCAGCTAAAGCTTGACAAGGCCTGCGAGCAAATACCGCTGATTTACGGAACAAATATGAGCGTCGGAATGAATGTAATGTTCACAATCGTCGGCAAAGTGGCCAAAATGCTTGGTTCGGACTACGATATTGAAATCGTCGAACATCACCACCGCTTCAAAAAAGATTCGCCCAGCGGCAGCGCGCTGACACTGGCTGAAAACATCTGCATCGAAACCCAGAGGAACTTTCCCGACTGCATAGTCAACGGCAGAAGTGGAAAGTCAAACGCTCGCACGGATGAAGAAATCGGCGTCCACGCCGTCCGTGCCGGCGACATTACGGGCCGACACTCTGTATTATTCGCCACCAAGGGCGAAACCATAACACTTAACCACACGGCCACGAACAGAGACAATTTTGTCATAGGAGCGGTACGCGCCGGAGCGTGGCTTGTAAGACAAAAACCCGGCAGATACTCAATGGCTGATGTGCTGGGTCTGAATGATTAACCGCCCAATAACACAAGCGCGATTGTATTGCACTTGCAAGGGGTTATTAACACTGTATAATACAGTGTTTGAGCCTGAATATACGCATAAAAGAAGTTTACTCAGATGCTAATTTGGTAGTAAGGTGTCTATGGGAACCAAAACAATAATCACTGTCGCGGCGATTGTATTAAATATTGCTTTTACTTGCTCGGCAACGACCTGGAGGCTTGACGAGTCAGGCCAGTGGGAGCAACTGTCCCAACAGCAGCGGGACGATTATTCCGTTGCTATCGCCAGAATTGAAGGCCTTGCCGAGCAGGACAAATCCCGGGAACTCATAGAAGCGGTAAAACAGCTTGAAAAGGATTTTCCTGAACTTGCCGATGATGATATCCAGGCGTTTCTGGCCGCGGAAATGCACTATGAGGAAGGTGAGCTTGTAAAAGGCGCCGAGGCCTACGAGCAATTCCTGAACGATTATCCGCAAAGTCCGCTTTTTACCGCCGCGACTGAAAGGCAGTTTTATGCCGGCCAGGAATTTCTCCGAGGTCGACGCAGGAGGTTCTGGCGGATTTTCCGCATACGCGCCTACGATTACGGTGTGACGGTTATGGAACGCATAAGCGATAGAATGGGAACTGCTGAGATTGCCCTCAGGGCCGAGCAGGCAATCGCCGAAAGCTATCAGCAACGCAGGAAATACGACAAGGCCTATGAAAAATGGTCGCAAATACGCACCAGATGGCCGCGCGGCGAGCCCGCAAGAGAAGCTCTGCTTGGGATGGCACGCAATAAATATGCCGCGTATAAGGGGCCGGAGTTTGACGCTTCAAGCCTCATTAGCGCCAGAAGCTTTTACCAAAACTTTCAGATAAGATACTCCGACCATGCAGAGAAGCTCGACATTGCCGCGGTAATCGAAGAAATCGAGGAAGAAATAGCCTACAGGTACTACCTGATCGCCCAATCCTATGAAAGAAGTCGCAGACCGGAGGCCGCGGAGAAGTATTACCAGAAAGTATTAGAGGACTGGCCGGATACAAGGGCCGTTGAACTGGTTGAACAGGCCAGGCAGAAAGACAGAAAGATTAGATCATGGCCCATAAGGGTAGTAGATATTATCGAAGACTGGATTTTATAGCGGTCTTTTTCGCGATTGCGGCTGTTATAATTCAGGGTTGCGGCGGATACTCAAACAGCCCGCTCCACAATGAGAATGTGAGCACTGTATATGTAAAGATGTTCACAAGCGAAAGTTTCAGGCGGGGAATCGAATATGAACTGACCGATGCCCTGGCAAAAAGAATAGAAATGCGGACACCGTACAAGATTGTATCGGACATAAACCTGGCAGACACCGAAATCAGCGGAGTTATCGAGCGAGCTTCTGGATCATCTCTGACCCTTGACCGCCAGACCGGCAGGACACTGGAGCGCGAAGTTGTCCTGACTGCCAGAGTTAGTTGGAAAAATCTCAGAACAGGTGAGCTTTTGCTCGACAGTGAACATATTTCAGGCTCAGCAACTTACTCAAGGTGGCAAAATCAGGGTTTTGATTACGCATCGACAGTTGCGGCAAACAATCTCGCTAAGAATATCGTAGAGGCGATGGAAAAGCCGTGGTAAAGTCCTGAAGGATTCTTTGCCCGCTAAAATAATCGGCCAAGAGAGGTAATTTAGCTAATATGACAGATAACAAAAAAGAAAATAATACATCTAACCAACAGAATAATCAGAAAAAACCTGGCGGATTGCCGGGCGGATACAGACGAGCCCCCTTTAGCTGGTTGCTTATATTGCTGATAATTCTCCTTGTTATGACAGCGGTGCGCGAGTGGCAGCAGGTGCAGGAAGTTCGCTGGGATGAGTTTGTAGGCCACATAAAAGCCGGAAATGTTTCTGAGGTGGTCATAAAAGAAACTGAAATCGACGGCAAATTTACCGATGATTATGCCGAGCAACATGATATTCTGGACTTTGTTGTTTACTACCGGTCGGAAATACACGGCGAACGGCTCGAATCATTGCTTGATGAATACGGCGTATCCACCCGCACCGAGCCTTCAAGAGCGTGGTTGTGGAATCTTCTGGGATTATTGTTTCCGTTGTTGATTCTCGGCTTTTTCTTTTATTTTATTTTCGTCCGAAGTATGCGAGGCGGCGGACCGGGCGGAATGCTTATGTCATTCGGCAGGAGTAAGCACAGGCTTCAGGGCAAAGACCGCAACAAAATAACTTTCAAGAATGTCGCCGGCATCGAAGAAGCCAAAGACGAAGTAGGCGAGCTTATAGAATTCCTGAAAGACCCGAAAAAATTCCAGCGTCTCGGCGGCAGAATCCCAAGAGGCGTGTTGCTGATAGGCCCGCCCGGATGCGGCAAGACCCTGCTGGCAAAAGCAATCGCCGGTGAAGCTGATGTTCCGTTTTTGAGTATTAGCGGAAGTGACTTCGTCGAGATGTTTGTTGGGGTAGGTGCTTCGAGGGTGCGCGACCTGTTCAATCAGGCAAAACAGAACTCACCGTGTATCATCTTCCTCGACGAAATCGACGCCATAGGTAGAAAAAGAGGCGCAAGCATCGCCGGAGGAGGCCATGACGAACGCGAGCAGACCCTAAACGCCATTCTGGTTGAGATGGACGGCTTTGATACAAACGACCAGGTGATTGTAATAGCCGCCACCAACCGGGGTGACATGCTGGATAACGCCCTGACCAGGCCCGGACGATTCGACAGGCAGATAGTCGTGCCGCTGCCGGATCTGAGAGGCAGACTGGAAATTCTGAAAGTCCATGCTAAGAAAATTAAATTATCCTCTGATGCAGACCTGGAAAGACTCGCTCGCGGCACGCCGATGTTCAGCGGTGCAGACCTTGCCGCGATTATTAACGAGGCGGCTCTGATGGCAACGATGGAAAATAAAGATTTCGTAGAAATGGTCGATCTTGAGGAAGCTCGTGACAAAGTCCGCTGGGGCCGAGCAAAACGAAGTCGGTTTACGGATAAAAAAGAGCGAGAAATTACCGCATATCACGAAGCAGGACATACACTTGTCCAATCCCTGCTCGAAGATGCGGATCCCCTGCATAAAGTCAGTATCATACCGCGAGGCCCTATGGGCGGAGGAACATTCGCGCTGCCGGAAAAGGACAGAAATCTATTCACAAGAAAATACTGCCAGGCGCTTTTGCAGGTGTGCCTGGGCGGACGGGTTTCCGAGGAAATCTTCTGCGATGACATTACCAGCGGAGCTCAGCAGGATATAAAGCAGGCTACCAACATCGCCAAGCAAATGGTGCTCAATTGGGGAATGAGCAAAAACCTCGGCCTGGTTAACTATGACGGAGACAAAGACAGCGAATATCCCATTCCGCAAAGAAGCTTTTCCGAAAAAACCGCCGAGGAAATCGACAATGAAATCAGAGAGCTTGTCAACGAAGCTTATAAAAAGGCACAGAAGCTGATGCTCGATAACCGGGACAAGGTCGAAAATATTGCTAGAGGATTGCTCAAGTTTGAGACTCTCGATGCCGCTGATGTCCAAATGATTCTGGACGGCAAAGAGCTTGATAAGCAAAGCGTGACCGATCTGATTACTGCTGAGAAAGAAAAATCCGACGGTAATGACAAAACCGAGCAAGAGGATAAAACCTCGAAAGAGCAGACCAAGGCAAAAACCGAATCCCCTGAAACTACCGAGCCAGAGCAATAATTCTCACGGGGTGAAAATGCTACACGATACTCGAAAATGGTTCGCTCTTGGGCTTGCCCTGCTTGTTGTCCTTAGCGGCGGCAGTGGGCTGCGGGCGCAGAACAGCGAGCCAGCCGAAGAAGTGGTAACGGAGCTTGTTACCTATCGAATTGAAAAGCAGCATGAAACTGTAAACCCCGGTGAAGAATCGGCACTGGCAGTTCGGTTTTCGCTCTCCGACGGCTGGCACTTCTACGCATCTGCCGACGATGCACCCGGCGGAATGAATCTAACCCTAACGCCTGAAGGGCCGGATAGTATCAAGTTTCACCAGCCCATATTTCCGCCGTCGGGACAATATTACGAGACAACACTCCAAAGATATATCAGTGTTTTCAGCAAGGATTTCAGTGTATATATTCCGTTTGAAGTGAGCCCCGACGCCCAGGAAGACACATTAACTGTAACCGTTGATGTGGACGGAGCCGTTTGCACCGATGAGGTTTGCCGCGTTCCCACACTCGACGCTGTATCGACGCAGCTTCGTATAGACGCCGATGCTCAGATGCAGGCGAATTTTGAAATAGACGAAGACCCTGAAGCCGCAGCCGCAGAGGTTTACGATGGAGGCCAATGGGCGGCATACGGTTGGTGGCTGGCCTTGCCGCTGGCGCTGGTGGCGGGATTAGCGTTGAATCTTATGCCCTGTGTCTGGCCGGTGCTTCCTATCATAGTAATGCGGCTGATAGACCAGTCCCAAAGCAGCAGAGGCAAATCCGTAACGCTCGGCCTGGCATTCAGCGGCGGGATACTGGGCTTTTTCGCAGTCCTTGCAGTTGCCAATATAATACTCCAGCTATTCTATCAGACGGCTCTTCAATGGGGCGATCAGTTCCGAAGTCCGGCTTTTCTTGTCGGGATGTCACTGCTGCTGATAGTTCTGGCATTATTTATGTTCGGGTTGATAAACTTTAATCTGCCCGGCTCAGTTTCGCAAAAAGCCGCCGCGGGCAAAGGTTATGCCGGCTCAATCGGAATGGGCTTTCTCGCTGCGATACTCAGCACACCGTGCAGTTTCGCGATACTTGCCGCTGCGTTCGCCTGGGCTCAGGCTCAGCCGCTGGCCCTTGGGACTGTGGCGATAATGGTCATAGGCCTTGGTATGGCCGTGCCGTATATCATTCTGACATCCCTGCCGGGACTGCTGCAAAAACTCCCGCGAGGCGGACAATGGCTGGAAATCTTCAAACAGGCCGTCGGGTTCATCCTGCTGGGAATTGCCGTAAAGCTGATAGTTGATCTGCCCGCTGACCGCATTTCCGGCACGCTCTATTATGCTGTGATACTTTCGTTTGCCGCCTGGATGTGGGGAAGCTGGATAAGCTTTAATACAAAGGCGCTGCGAAAATGGATTATCCGAGGTTCAGCGATAATCATTGCTGTCATTGGCGGCTGGGCTCTGCTGGCTCCGCCTCAGCCGGATTTAATAGACTGGCAGCCATACGACCGGGCGGTCATCGACCAGGCTATCGAAGAGGATCGTCCTGTTCTTATCAAATTCACCGCCGACTGGTGCGTAAGCTGCCAGGTAGCTGAAAGAATTGTTTATTCGCGAAGTGATGTCGCTGATCTGATAGAACAGAAAAATGTCCTGCCCATAAAAGCCGACACAACGACCAGAGAAATGCCTGCCACGCAGGCGCTCTCGGATATCTACAATGAGCCGGGCATACCCGTTTCGATACTCATACTGCCCGACCGTGACGATGACATACGATGGCGCGGAGTCTCGTTTGCTCAGGAGCTTAAAGACTCTCTGGAGACCATACGGAACGAATAATATGGCCCAGACAAAAGGACGAAAGGCAAACTTCCAAGCGGATAAGGAACAGGCCGCAAAACGAGTCTGCGGCATCATCCCGATATTCAAGAAGCTCTACCCGGACGCCAAAACCGCCCTCGATTTCAAAAGCCCTCTCGAACTGCTGATAGCCACCATCCTTTCGGCTCAAAGCACCGATGTTCAGACAAATAAGATTACAAAAGACCTGTTCAAAAAGTATAAAACCGCTGCTGATTTCGCAGACGCCGCCCCGGAACAATTACAGCAGGACATACACAGCAGCGGATTTTTCCGCAATAAAGCCAGAAACATCCAGGCCGCTTGCCGAAAAATAATCGATGATTTCGACGGCAGTGTGCCCGACAATATGAAAGAGCTGGTAACACTGCCCGGCGTGGGCAGAAAAACCGCTAATGTAATTCTCGGCAACGCTTTCGGTGTGCCCGGAATCGCATGCGACACCCATGTGATTCGCCTTTCTCGTCGCCTGCAGCTTTCGGAAAATCACGACCCCGTCAAGCTCGAGCAGGATTTGGCCGATATAATACCAAAGAAACACTGGACAAAATTCAGCCACATGCTAATTTTACATGGTCGAGCAGTATGTAACGCAAGAAAACCAAAATGTCAGCAATGCCAGATAGCGAAATACTGTCCGGCTGCCGGAAAATCGGAATTATGGTAATCAGATTCATTGAGGAATATTAACCTATGGGAAAAACACCTGAAAACGGAATACAGGATTTATGGCGTTTATTCAGAATAATGGCCGAATTCACCGAAGGATTTGAGGAAATGGCTTCCATTGGCCCGGCGGTTTCGATTTTCGGCTCAGCCAGAACCGCTGAAAGCGACCCCTACTACGAACTCGCTCGCAAAACGGCATATAAAATGGCAAAAGCCGACCTTGGCGTAATCACAGGCGGCGGCGGCGGCATTATGGAAGCGGCCAACAGAGGAGCCGCCGAAGCAGGCGGAACGAGCATAGGCCTGAACATAGAACTGCCTCTGGAACAGGTTCCCAATAAATACCAGAATCTGCCTCTTCATTTCCGCTACTTTTTCTGTCGCAAGGTTATGTTCCTCAAGTACGCCACCGGCTTTGTCGTATTGCCCGGCGGATACGGGACAATGGACGAATATTTCGAGTCGCTGACACTTATTCAGACGCTTCGCCAGGCAAGCTTCCCGGTAGTCCTTATGGGCAGCGACTTCTGGCAGGGCCTTATAGACTGGATGCGTGAAAAAATGCTCAATCAGCACAAATACATATCGCCCGGCGACCTGGATGTCTTCAAGCTTGTTGATGAGCCGGACGAAGCTGTAAAGATTATTACCGATTTCCGTGAATCACAAGGCAAACAGGGTATCCACCTGCCGTCGGGGATGAGAACAACCGCCCGCTCATTTGCCGACAAAGAGGTTTACGGCAGCGAGTAATCAGTCGGTCAATCTGCGGCCGTATCCTGCTCGGCATAGGTCGATAGCATCGCCATTGATTTGCGCAGATGCCCCAGCAGATAATCTTTTTCCGGCCCGCCCAGATGCTCCCACGGCAGATACTCATCCTCGGCGAACTGCCGCTGTGCAGTTTTGTGCATATCCATATTATGCTCGGCGAAAGCCCGCTGCCAAAGCTCAAAGTCGAAACATTCATTCCACAAATCGAACTTTGCTCCGCTTTTCCACGCCGTCTCGATAACATCGCCCAGCCGCCTGTCCCCGCGCCCGATAGCGGATTCAAGAACGCTCCGCTCGACATGATGAAACTTAAACTGACACGACCGGGCTTTCATTTGACGCTTCTTTTGTAAAATCATTTCCTTGGCACGGAAAAAATAATCCTGCCCCTGCTGTCCCAGCCATCCAAAAGGCGTATGAGGCTTTGGCACGAACCAGCTAACCGCCACGTTAATCTGTCCTTTTTTACCGACCGTCTTTTTACCGAGAAAAGAAAGCTCATTGCACAGGGCGACAATCTCTTCGATATCCTCATCCGTTTCACCGGGCAGCCCGACCATAAAATACAGCTTAATCTTCTGCCAGCCGGCCTTATACGCCGACTCCACCGCCGCGAACAAATCCTCATTCTTCAAAGGCTTATTCACAACTTCCCGAAGCCGCTCACTGGCGGCCTCGACCGCGATAGTCAGCCCGCTCTTGCGCACCGCCGCGGCCAGCTCCGGCACAAGCTTCAACTGCTGATCTACCCGCAGACTTGGCAGCGATATACCGACATACTCATCCTTAAAACACTGCCCCAGCTTGCCTACAAGCTCACCGAGCTTCGGATAATCCGCCGTCGATAAACTAAGCAGGCTTACCGTATCAAAACCTGTCGCTTCACAGGCCTGCCTTGCGATGCCCACTATCCGCTGGACACTTCGAAATCGCACAGGCCGGCGGCAATAACTCGCCTGACAGAAATGACACCTTCCCGGACAGCCTCGCATAATCTCAACGCTAACCCGCTCGTGAATTGCCTCTGCAAAAGGCACAATAGGCCTGCCTGCGGCCGGGGCGTTCTCAAAGTCACTGACCACCGCGTTTTTAATCTTGGGCGGTGCGTTGTCATTTAGCCGTTTGAAATCTGTTATCCGTTGTCCTTCATACTCGAATTCATATAGACTCGGCACATACGCCCATTCGAATTTATCGGCTATCCGATGCAGCGTCTGGGTTTTTGAAGTTCCGGCGGCCTTTTGTTGTTTTAGAAACTCTGCCAGTTCGGCAACAGCCTCCTCGGCCTCACCCAGAACAAAAACATCGATAAACTCAGCCAGCGGTTCACAGCAGTTGGCCATCCCGCCGCCTGCTATTATCAAAGGGTCATCTTCGCTTCGCCCGGACGAGCGAACATTTAGCCCTGCCATATCCAGCATATTAAGCACATTCGTATAGCAAAGCTCCGTCGATAAGCTGAATCCGACAACATCAAAACTGCTCACCGCCGCCCGCGACTCCAGTGAAAAAAGCTCTATGCCCTTATCCCGCAGCAACTGCTCGGCGTCTGTCCACGGCGAGAAAACACGCTCACAAACAACGCCGTCTATACCGTTAAGAACTTCATAGAGTATTGCCATACCGGTGTTGCTCATTCCCACTTCATACAAATCGGGAAAGCACAACGCCGCGGTCAACCGGCATTTGGCGGGGTCTTTGCGGTGCTGATTGACCTCGCCGCCGATATATCTGCTTGGCCGAGAAACAAAAGGAAGAAATTCCTTACGAACCCGTTCATCTAATATCTGTAATTTCTTATTAGTCATGTGGACATTATACCCAAAACAGACAATAATAACACCGTCGGGATAATAAGGCGATTTACAAAACAGGCGTTATGAAAAAAACAGACACAAAATTTATCCTCTCACTGTTCGTTACAGCAGCAGTTTTAGGGCTGCTGTTTGTGTTGATAAAAAGGGTTTCGCCGCCGGAGAGAGTTGACAGCGGCTATCGAGAGGCGATGGGGACATTTGCCAGAGTGGTCTGCGTGCACGAAGACCCTGCCGTCAGCCGCAAGGCCATAGAGGGTGCCTTTGACCAAATCCATCAAGTCGAAAAGCTGATGAACATTTATGATGAAGACTCCCAGATAAGCAAAATCAATAGAGCTGCCTATGCCGAGCCGGTAAAAGTTGACCATGCGGTATTCGAGGTTATCGAAAAAAGCGTCCTGCTAAGCGGCAAGACCGACGGAGCGTTTGACATTACCGCCGGGCCGGTTATAAACCTCTGGCGAGAAGCTCAGCAACAGGATGAGCCTCCCACGCAGCAGCAAATCGAGCAGGCTCTTGCCAAAGTCGGCAGCGAAAAAATCGTTCTCGAGCGTGAAAATTCCACCGTAGCGTTTTCCGTTGAGGGTATGCTTCTGGACCTTGGCGGCATCGCAAAAGGCTACGCCGCCGACCTTGCCGTAAAAGCCATAAAAGATGCCGGAGCCGATGGAGCTATGGTTGATATAGGCGGAGACATCCGCGTTTTCGGCAAGGCGCCCAAAGGCGCAGAATCCTGGCTGATAGGATTGCAGGATCCCGAAAGAGCCGAACCGACCGCCCTTAACAGCCGGCCGTTTGTCGTTCTGGTATTGAACGATTTCGCCGTTACCACCAGCGGGCATTACCATAGATTCACCGAGATCGACGGAGCCCGCCACAGCCACATCATCGACATACACACCGGCCAAAGCGCCGACGGATTAGCCAGCGTTACGGTGTTTGCCCCGACCGCCGCACAGGCAGACGCGCTGGCGACAGCCGTGGCTGTCATGGGCAAAGAAAAAGGCCTGGAGCTGATAGAGTCGCTCGAAAACACAGAAGCCATCCTGATCGACCCTCAATCCCCTGAAGAACTCATAAAAACCACCGGCGCCGATAAGTTTATCCGATGAGCGCAAAGGCCACTTGATTGAGCCGCTTATCTTACCTCATCAAAGTCGAAATTAAGCTTATATTTAATCAATCGAATGTTGGGAAGGCTTTTAGCGGCAAAAATGACTCGATCATCAAAATTAGCTGCTACTAAAATTCCTCTTACATCATCTTTTTTACCAGACATGCATCCCATATAACCAAGTATCTGCCCGATATCTCGATCATTTGCTTTGCCGGCTTTTAATTCAATTACCACAAAACCGTCAGCGTTATCTATGGCAAGAATATCTATTCGCCCGATTTCTGTTTTATACTCAATGCCTCTGTCGTGTAACTTAAGCCCTGTTTCAATGGCATCCAGTTTATTAGCAACATAATTATGCAGATCACGCTCCAAAGACACTCGCGATTCTAACGAATCGTTAAGAGTTTCTTCAATATCATTTTCCCTTTCCTGAATATTATCTGCGTCAGTGCCTGTAGAAATCTTTCCAGTATTGAACGCAGATTTATACCATGCATAATGCGTTTCTTTCCATTTGCTGTTTGGGAAATGCTTGCGAACCAACGCTGTCAGCTTTGTATAGCTGGGCATTTTGCCCTCTGCATTATAGCAATCGATTACAAGTTCTTTTATGGAACTATAATGATTCATAACTTTTCCTCTACAATACACGGTGAATAAGGGCGTAACGCAATAATTGCATATGGCAACTAAAACGAAGTTCAAGTCGTTTAAGTAGATATTTCACTACGATAGGCAATTTAGGACTATTATCAAGAGAAATCGAGAAAAACAAATCTTATGGTTAGTATAGCTTTATCTTAGAAGTACTTCGCCTTGTTTCTGGTTTTTCTTAGTATGGGCTTTTGTCGGGTTTGCTGTGCCAGTATTCGAAAAGTTCGAGGCACTGGGCGGCCATATAGCCGGGCTGGATGCTCATTTTTGAGCCGGTAAGGTCGATTATCTGTTTATTTGAAAGCTCCAGTTCCGAAAAGCCGAAGCTTTTGGCGTCGGAAATTGATGCTCCGTAGATTATTTTGTCGATTTTTGCCCAGTGAATTGCGGAAAAACACATCGGACAAGGCTCACAGGTTGAAAATATGGAAAAGCCGCTGAGTTGGTGTGTTTTCAGCTTTTGGCAGGCTTTTCTGATGGCATTTACTTCGGCGTGGGCGGTTGGGTCATGGGTCGCGACGACGGTGTTATGTGCGTAAGCTATTATCCGGCCGTCAGTTACGATACAGGCTCCAAATGGGGACTGGCCTTTTTCAACGCCGAGGCGGGCGATTTCAATCGCTTTTTGCATGAATTTTCGCTGATTTTCGGGTGTCATTTTGGTAAGTTTCGGCAAGTTTTGGTAGTTTTCAGGTAATTCGGGCGCATTTTTACAGCCTATCGGCGCCGACAAAATTCAGCGTCCAGTCGTAGGGTATATACCTGACATTGTAATTTGCGGTCTGAAGATAGTTAACTTCGCTGGGCGAGATATAGTTGGTTATGAAATTCAGGAGTGCCCTTACCGGCGGCTCTTTGTCCTTGAACAGCAGGTCTGTGGCGTAGTGATCCTCAAACTCCAGGCCGTACCAGGTTCGTATCGGCTGGAGGATGGTCGAGATATATACCGTGGAGTTTTCGCGGTCGATTCTGAAGCCGTAGTCGCTGTCGAAGAATCTCTGTGCCTGATCTTCAAGCTGTTCGTCGAGTCGATATCCGAAATACGGCTCGTTTCGCAGCGGCGGGCTGGCCATTGTGGCGCGGGTCAGTGCGAAGAAAACCCTCGGGTCGTCGAATTCCTCGCGGAAAAAGCGTCTTTCGACTTCTGCCAGGGTGAACTGCTCATCCATAACCACAAAGCGATAATCGTTCCAGATATCTCCGAGGTGGCGGACGCTGTAAGGACCCCAGAAAATAGTCAGTATCCGTGAGGCTTCTATGGGGTAGTTTCTTACAACGATATCAAGGGTTTTGAGGTTATAGGTGTTAATCCAGAAGGCAAGTTTGTCTTCTTTGGGCCAGCTTTCGTAACGCTGTCTGTCGATTTCGTCGAATGTCAGCAGCAGCCTGTTCAGTCGCAGCCTTCTTCGCCGGAGAGTGTCATAATCCACCAGGCCGGCCTCGGTTACATATTCGTCGAAAAAGTCGGAGAATTTGCTGTGAAATTCTGTCGCGTCATCCTGCGGGGTAATTTCCTGTTCGGGCGAATCCTGCGTATTTTCGGACCTTTCAGGGGTTTGCGGGGCGTTTGGATCGGCGTTTTCAGCCTGTAAAAGCGGCGCCAGAGCCAGAATCGATATTATCACGACTATGGCCTGTATCGGTCTTTTGGCTATAATTGCGGTCATATTTAATCCGTTCAGCGTAATGTTATCTATATAACGATATATAACGGTTTTTAGCGGTCGGTGCGGATAAACAGGTATTTGGCACGGGCCGCCGTATTTTTAGTCCTACGCAGCAAATATGCTAATTGTTTTAGTCGGGCATTTACAGCAAAATCTTAATTTGAAACCGGATGAGAAATTTAGCATTATTTTTTATTTTTTTATTGAATATCGATTTGTAGGTTGTTATTTTTTTAGCCCGAATTCGAACAGGTCAGAAAATCCGGCGTAACAATCGTGAAACACATTTGACTTTTTCATTTTCTCCTCCTCCGACAGCCTGGTCACCCACGGCCAGGCTGTATTTTTTCCGGTCGATTTCAGCCGCTTTCGGCACAAATTAATGATGTCGCTGCGCGACGCTGTTTTAGCGGATTCCTCGGCTGCGCCTCGGAATGACAACTCGTGCGATGTGGTGAAGTTTTCTGTTTTTATACCCCCTCCCCCCTTCGGGGTACTCCCCCTTAACAGGGGGAGAGTTTATTGTGGGCTGTTTTCAAGGGCACTCGATGCGCCTCTTGGCAGGGGGAGAGTTTAATGTAAGCAGCATTCGCGGGTGGGCCTAGGTATGACCCGCAGGCAAGCCGCATCAACCACTTTTAACTTTTTACTTTCCAACTTTTCACTTAAAAAAGCTCCCCTCCTTTTTAAGGAGGGGTGGCCGTAGGCCGGGGTGGTTGAATTATCCAAACATTGCCCCATCTGTTACCCCAGCAACGCTCCATCTGTCACCCAGCACTTGATGCGGGGTCTATCAATGCGGCAAGACTGTGGATGCGGCCTTGCGAGATAGCCGTATTTTCAGCTCTGTAGATGCCGGATCAAGTCCGGCATGACATTTTTTGAGGTCCGACACTACAGCTTTTGCCGTCCGGAATGAAAGTTTGGTGCGTCCGGCATGACCGTTCGCTATCTTGAGATGTCAAGATTCCTGGAAGAGTTTCTTTTTTCGAACAGGTGTTGCAGCCAATATTTTGCGAATCTCGCTGACCTGCTCATCTGTGAGCTTATCTTTGAAAATAACTGAAGCACTTGAGCCTTGGAAATTCAGAAAAAAATAGCTCTTGGTTTCCTTTATCCGGGAAAAGCCCGGCCACCTAAGCTCCGCCCAGCTTTCGTTCCCTCCTTCCTTGATGCAATCTTCATTTACATAAACCGTGGAAGACTGATCATTATTCCCTATTCCGATGTTTCGAACGGATACGACCGGTAAAGCCACAATAAGTAGACTACCCAGCAAAAGCATCCCCATATGGCTGCCATGTATAAAAGCCTCCATGTATAGATATATCGAAATGGCCACTACCGAGACAGCCAGTACCAGCAAACTCTGGTAAAGACGCGATGTAAGAAAAAGTTTGACCGTTTCCCCATTCGCTCTTTCTGAAATTGTAAGAGTGTAGCTGAATTCAATATCTTTCATAGTCTTAGTCACCTATTATCTTCATAAAACGGCACCGAGGCTTTTTCCAGAATTGATCGGAGTAATTCAAGTTTTTCGGGTGAGACCTCCGGCTTAATTAAAGCCCACGGCCCGATATTATACTTTAATATTAACTTTTTTTTTCCTGTTATAGTGATAGACTGAAAAGCTTTCCAATCTATGTGCAGCGTTAAATGTTTTCTTTTGTATTCAAACCCGTTTTCGCCGGCTATCATATAGCAGGGACCAAACCGCCTCTCCGCAATAAGCATTTCTATCCCTAACTTAATAAGCCATAGAAACGGCAATACTAAAAGAGAGCCCAATATAATCATGATTGCTTTATACACAAATGATTCTACTTGCAGCAAATAACCCATACCTACAGCCATTATCCAAATCGCAATCATAATTGCATAAGGTCTAATTTTCAGCAGAGATAAAGCTTGCGGGGCCCAATAATACCAAAATGACCTTTTTTTGAATCTTATGGTAACTTCCATTGTGTATCCTCGAAACATAGCGACCCAAAATCAGACTCGATTCGAGGTCTCAGGTTGTGGCTTTTATTATGTTTTTGTAGATAGTTATTGCCTTTTGTAGTTCGGTTATTTCGATATATTCGTCGCCTTTGTGGCATAGGTCGGCTTTGCCTGGGCCGAAGATTATCACCGGGCAGTTCAGTTGTGCGAAAAACGGTCCGTCGGTTGTAAAGCCGATGCCTTTGGGTTTTTCTGTGCCGACTGTGCTGCAGAAGTTTTTTACGAATTGGCTGTGGTTGTCTGTTTCCAGGGCAGGGACGGACCGGATGACATTTGCGTCGGCGGAGAATTCCGGCCAGTGCTTTTGCAGCCGGTGAAACATTCTGCGGATATCGTCGAGGATATCCTGATGGTTTTGGCCGGGCAGGGTGCGTATGTCGATAGCGGCGGTGCAGTGGTCTGGAACGACATTTACGGCCTGTCCGCCGGAGATGGTGTTTATGCTCAGCGAGCCCTGGCCCAGGACGCTGTGGCTGCCGGGCAGTTGGTAGCTTTCGATTTCACTTAGCAGCCGGCGCATCGAGGTTATCGCGTTTATTCCCTGTTGGGGCGTTGAACCGTGGGCTGTTTTGCCGATGGTTTCGAGATTCAGCCATAAAATGCCTCGGTGCGATGTTATGACTTCAAAGCCGGTCGGTTCGGGTATTATCACGCCCGCGGGTTCTTTTGCCTGCTGTGCGTATTGTTCGACAAAGCGTTTTGCTCCGCAGCTATCGGTTTCCTCGCCTGCGACGAACGCGAATATCAATTCCCGATCGGGGCAGAAGCCTTCTTCGAGCAGTTCGGCCAACGCCCAAAGCACGGCGGCGGTGGGTCCTTTCATATCGACAGCGCCTCTGCCGTAGATTCTGCCGTTGTGTTCGCAGGGTTCAAAGGGGCTGTATTTCCACTGGCCTTTGCCTGCCGGGACGACATCGAGGTGGAAGGCGAATATTACCGGTTGGCCTTTGCCGGCTCCTATTTCGGCCACGGCGTTTGCTCTGTTGCCGTCCCATTGGTCGATATCCGCTTTCAGGCCGTGGCGGGCAAGCCATTTGGCTATGACTTGGGCTGCCTTTAGCTCGCCTTTATCACAGGTGGACTCGGCGGCGATTAAATCTTTCAATAAGTCGGTAGGGTATTTCATAGGCCTGATTATATGTGCGGTCATAATAAAATTACAATTTTTTCTTGAACGAAGTAAAGATTGTGGTGATAATACTAAATTCCAAACTTTTGGCAGGTGTTAAGGAGCGCAAATGGGACCTCTACTTAAGGGCCTAAAAGAACTACAAAGCATAGAAAACAGATTACGGGCGGCAAAAGGTAAACTCACTCGATGCAGGCGGCGTGTCGTAATCCAGGAAAACCACATCAGAAGCCTGCAAAACGCCCTGGAGGCTAAGAAAGAGCAGGTTCAGCTTACCAAAGTGCAGTCCGACAGGCTTCAGCTTGAGCTTAAAGGCCGCGATGAAACGATAAATAAACTACGCGCAGCTCTGAATGTCGCCAAGTCAAACAAGGAGTATTCGGCGGTATTGACCCAGCTTAACACTACCAAGGCCGACAACTCCAAACTCGAAGAGCAGACTCTTGAGCTTATGAAGGATATCGAGACCGATGAGGCGGAGGTCAAACAGATTAACGAGCAGATAGAGCAGGAAAAAGAGCATCTGGAGAAGATTCGCGGCGAGTCGAACGAAACCGCTGAAAAATTCGAGGCCGAGATTGCCGAGATTCAGGGCCAGTGGGATGCAAAGGCCAAAGATATCGATGCCGAGTCACTGGAGATTTTTAATCGTCTGGCTGATACATATGACGGTGAGGCTATCGCGGTTGTAGAGATTGAGGAGGGCAGGAACAAGCAATACAGTTGCGGCGGCTGTTTTATGAGTATAACGGCTGAAACGGTGAACCGTCTTATGACCAGGGATGAGGTTCTGCGTTGTCCCAACTGCACGCGGATACTGGTAATGCCGGACTCCGACGATCAGTAGCGCCGGGCAGATACGGCGCCGACAACCGGCGTTAAAGGCCTCTGACGCGATTTAATCAGTTGCCGGTCATTGAGATTTCTGGTATAGTTTCTGCATATTATGGCCAGCGATAAACTTACAATTTATACCGATGGGGGCAGCAGGGGCAATCCGGGCCCGGCGGCGGCAGGTTATATAATTACCGACTCGACTGGCCGGCGTGTGGCGGCCAAGGGTGTGTTTCTTGGCGTGGCCACGAACAACGAGGCCGAATATACCGGCATTATAGAATCAATCCGACATGCAAAAAAACTCGGCGCCAAGTCGATAGAGCTTTTTACCGACAGCGAACTTCTCGCTCGACAGTTGACCGGTCAATACAAAGTCAAAAGTCCCAAGCTCAGGCCTTTGTATGAAGAAGCGATGGAGCTGTTTAATTCTTTCATCGAGCACAGTGTAAATCATGTCCGGCGGGAGCAGAACAAAGGCGCCGACTATCTGGTCAATCAGGCATTGGACAGGGGCAAGGATGTCGTGCCTTCCTCCTCGGCCAAATCCAGAGCGGCGACTCGTCCTATCAGGCTTGGCGTGCTGATATCCGGCGGCGGCACAACGATGGTCAACCTTCTGGATGAGATCAAGCAAGGCCGGCTCAACGCCGAGATTCCGCTGGTCATAAGCTCGCGTTCGAAAGTTTCGGGGGTCGATAAGGCCAGAAACGCGGGGCTGCCAACGGTAATCATCCGCAAAAAAGACTGCGACGATATTGACCAATTCAGCGAAAAAATCCGTCAGGAGTTGAAAAAGGCACATGTCGATCTGGTTGTTCAGGCCGGGTGGCTTTGTCTTTGGAAGATACCGGATGAGCTTGCCAATAAGGTGATGAATATCCACCCGGCGCTGCTGCCGTCTTTTGGGGGCAAGGGAATGTTCGGCAGGCATGTACACGAAGCGGTGCTCAAGAGAGGCTGCAAGGTCTCCGGCTGCACGGTGCATTTTGTGAATAACGAATATGACAGTGGACCGATAATTGTGCAGCGATGCTGCGATGTGGCCGAGGATGACACCGCCGACTCGCTGGCAGGGCGGGTATTTCAGCAGGAATGCATCGCTTATCCCGAGGCGATACGGCTTTTCCAGCAGGGCAGGCTGGCGGTTAAAGACGGCGTGGTGAAAATAAAATCGCAATAAGCGGGAATTTTTATAAACAAATATCGCCCCTTCGAGCGTATATGAACCTGTTCGAAGTTAAAAAAGCAGCCTCAATAGCCGATTTATCAGCTTATGAATAGGTACCAGCGAAAAATACTGACGCATTTTATTCTGGTCGTTGTAGTTACTCTGGCGGCGGTGGTGGGTATGTATAATGTCAAGGACATTATCAACCGCTCCGAGGCGATGCGCGCGATGGAACAGCTTGGCGAGGTGATTTTCAGGTATCGGCGTGAGAACGGCACCGTGCCGCCTGCTTCGTATGTAGAAAATATTCGCCCTCAACTGGACGGAGCAGTCAGGCTCGGCGAGTTAATCTATCGCGCTCGCTGGATAGAATACAACTGTCCGGACTATGAAATACTGGCTTATACCAGAAAAAATTACCGGTCACTGGTGGCTAATCCCGGCTATATAGTGCTGCGGATGGACGGGACGGTCGAATGGGTCGAGCCGAAAGTTTTCGAGGAACAACTCCAGCAGCAGCAGTCACCGCTTGAAAGACAGCTTAGCCAATGACAGGCCCGGCAGCTCGCTGTCGGTCTGTGCCGGTTGTTTCGGCTATGCGATTTTCTCTGCTATACAAGAATCGATGCTGTTCTAAATTTTTGGTCTGTAATGATTTGTAATCGGCAGTCTGCGGTCTCTGCCAAAGGCTTTTGCGGTGATTTTTATGCCGGGCGGGCATTGGCGGCGTTTGTACTCGTTCATATCGACCATTTTAATAACCCGCAGGACATCATCAGCAGGCAGGCCCTGTGCGACTAATTCCTGTGCCGATTTGTCCTGTTCTATGTAGCCTTTGAGGATGGCGTCAAGCAGTTCGTATTCCGGCAGTGAATCGGAGTCTTTCTGGTCGTCTCGCAGCTCGGCGGTAGGCGGACGAGTTATTACGGATGCGGGGATGATTTCGGTTCTGGCCAGTTGGTTTATTCTGTCGGCGAGTTTATAAACGACGGTCTTGGCGACATCTTTTATCACGGAAAAGCCCCCGGCGGTGTCGCCGTAGAGTGTGGAATAGCCGACGGCGGTTTCGCTTTTGTTGCTGCTTACAAGCACGATGGCGCCGAACTGATTGCTAAGTGTCATCAGCATTGTCCCGCGGACTCTGGCCTGTAGGTTTTCATAGGCGATTGATGTGTTGTCCCAGCCGGCAACGCTTTGCAGGCAGCCGTCGAAATCGTCAACGATGCTCTGGATAGGCAGCTCCATAAAATCTATGCCGAGGTTCTCGGCCAGTTTCCGCGCATCGGTTTTGGTATCGGCTGAGCTGAACTTCGAGGGCATTGTGATGCCGGTTACATTTTCCGCTCCCATCGCGGCAACCGCTATGCAGGCGACCACCGAGGAGTCGATGCCGCCGCTAAGACCCACCAGTGCTTTTTTGAAGTTGTTTTTCGCTGTATAGTCGCGCGTTCCCAGGATAAGAGCCTGATATATTTCATCTATTTCATCGCCCGGCAGCGTCGGCGTAGGATGCTGTGAGACAACCTTTACGCCGGAGTCTTCGCTGAGGACATCGGCGATTATCATATCCTGCTCAAAGGCTTTGCCCTGTGCCTGTATTTTTCCTTTCGAGTCGAAGATTATGCTCCTGCCGTCGAAGACGATTTCGTCCTGTCCGCCGACGAGGTTGCAGTAGCACACTGCCGCGTTGAAATCGGTCGCGTATTTGCGTATCATTTCGGCTCGCAGGCCGAATTTGCCGGTATGAAACGGCGAGGCCGAGATATTTGCCAGAATCTGAAAGTCGGGGGCGTTTTTGAGATAATCCAGCAGCCAGACAGGGCTCCAGATATCCTCACAGATAGTTATCGCCACGCCGATGCCTTTGACATTTGCCACCAGCGGTTCGCTACCGGGGTGGAAGTAGCGGCGTTCGTCGAACACTCCATAGTTTGGCAGCAGTGCTTTGCGGTAGATTTGCCCAACGGCTCCGTCCTGCAGGACCGCTGCGGAGTTGTATATCATATCGTCTCGGCCCTCGGCGAAGCCGACTATCATTGTCAAGTCACGACAATCGGCGGCCAGTGACTCCAGCTCCAGCCGATTATCCTCGACAAAATGATTTTTGTAGAGCAAATCTTCCGGCGGATAGCCGCAAACGGCAAGCTCCGGCAATATCAGCAGCTCTACCTGCTGCTCGACCGCTCGGCTGTAAATTTCGCGTATTTTCGCGGCGTTGGCCGAAAGGTCGCCGACGACAGGGTTAAATTGTGCAAGTGCTATTTTCATAATGCCTCACGGTCAATCCGGTTTTTCAGTATCGCTTCAAATGTTTACGGGTGCATTTTAGCTCGATTCGGACGATTTATCCAGAGTTTTGTCGGCGTCTGTCGCTGCCGGTGAGTTTTACTATTTCGCAGGCTTCGTTCAATCTGCTGGCCAGTGTCGGGTCGAACTCTTTTTCGACATATTCCATCGGTTTATTATTGGTGATATATGTTGCTCGGCAGTCACGCAGCCGCTTGTCTGTTATCTGGAGCATCACGGCCACGCGAAAGTCGCTCTGTCTGCCGGTGGCGCGGACGGAAGTTCCCAGGTCGTCTATAATGAGCTTATCCACAGAGCAGTAGCCCTCGATAATCTGCCCCTCGCTGCGCTCTGATCGGCCGTCAAAGCATCTTCGCAGCTCCATACACAAATCCGAATACCGCACAATGCGAACCTTCAGGCCGTTGGTGATAAAGTAATGAGCCAAAGCACAAACCGCGTGCGTTTTGCCTACGCCCTGACTGCCCCACAGATAGATGCCCTTGTCGTCGTCCAGCGACGCGAACAAATCGGCAAAGCCCTCGGACAGCTGCTCAATCCTGGCGTCGCGATAGCGGGGCGGTATTACCTTTTCAATCCTGGCCTGTGTGAGTTTTCGCTGCTTTTGCCGCCGGATTGACTGGCTGCACGGCTTGCAGGCAGGCACTGTCTGTCCGCGATATTCGATAAGCCGGTCAACCTCGGCTTCGCTGCACAGCCGACATTTAGTCGGTGTAAATGGTTTGGCCGTAAGCGGAAGTGTATTGATAATTTTCTTCGTGGATGGATGAGTTTGTTCTTTCATTCTT